>Ga0181533_1000056_pt1 | contig 127916 bp, 100 predicted proteins | sample PEATcosm2014_Bin_45_FD_119772 | JGI IMG/M metagenome (GOLD analysis project Ga0181533, IMG submission 119772) | Peatland microbial communities from MTU Mesocosm Facility, Houghton, MI, USA - PEATcosm2014_Bin11_60_metaG | ecosystem: Environmental > Terrestrial > Soil > Wetlands > Peat | place... | reverse complement strand
CGTGCCAGTGAGTGCTGGAAAACGCTGCCCGCAATTTGACCAATCCAATGCAACCAGGAGCGTCCAACCCTCAAGGCCCCTCAAGCCGCCGCCAAGCCCGCCGCCCAGCGGCTGGGTTCAACACCAGATACAGCGAACCCCGGGACGCCTCAGTTGCGTGTCTGGAGCCAGTGGCGCGGGGTCGCTGATCTGGAACGGTAGCCGCCACCACGCGTATGGATTTTGAAGACCATTTCGACGACCCACATCGGGCAAAACAACTGAAACATGGCACCTTTGAAATGCGTTATCCGCTTATGACAATGCAACTGCCCTCCTTATCCTCCAAGATCTGTTGCTCCACGCTGGCCCTGCTGCTGAGCGCGGCCTGGTTGAGCGCGAGCGATCCCGCCACCTACGCGGGCCTCAAACCGGACGAGTTCATGAGAAACTGGCTCGTGCTCAAATCCATCCCGGTCTCCGCTGAGAAGTCCGGCGAGCCGGCCGAGGAAGTCCAAAAGAAAGCATTCGCCGAAGATTCACTCAAGGGCCAGGGCAGCGAAGCGAAGGTGCGTCCGCGAGACGGCTTGAAGCAAACGATCGGCGAACGCGAACTCAAATGGGAATCAGTCCAGTCCAAGAGCGATGTAATCGATCTCAAAGCCGGCAGCAGCCCGAGCGATTATGCCATTGCTTACGCCTGGGCTGAAATCGAATTGCCGGAGAAAACCAAGGGCCTCCTCGGTCTCGGCAGCGACGATGCGGTGAAGGTTTGGCTCAACGGCAAATTGGTCCATGAGAATTGGATCGCCCGCCCTTGTGTTCCCGATGAGGATATTGTGCCGGTGGATTTCATCGCCGGCAAGAATCAGCTCCTGTTGAAGGTGCAAAATATCCGAGGGGATTGGAGTTTCGCCTGCCGACTGTTGAGCCAGGAATTGCAGGCCAACAAGCTGATTGGCGCGGTGATGACCAGTGATGCGGAAAGCATCCGGAAGTTGCTGGGGCAGGGCCTGGATGTAAATGCGCAAGGCAAAGCCGGCGTGACGGCGTTCCAGGTGGCTCGCCTGCACGGCGACACTGAGATGATGCGATTGTTGGCCAGCCGTGGCGCTGTCACCAACGCGCTGATGCCGCCGCCGGACAAACTGGTTGAAGCCCTCTTCACCCACGTTTTCACGAACGGCGCGCCGGGTGCGGCGGTGTTGGTTGCCCAAAATGGGACGGTCCTTTTCAAAAAGGGTTACGGCCTTGCCGATGTGGCCCACGGCGCCGGTTTTGCGCCCGACACCAAGTCCCGCATCGGCTCCATTACCAAACAGTTTACGGCTTCGGCAATTTTGAGACTGCAAGAGGAAGGCAAGCTCAAGGTGCAGGACAAGCTCTCGAAGTATTTCCCCGATTTCCCGCGCGGCGATGAGGTCACGCTGCACCATCTCCTGACCCATACCTCGGGCATCCGCAGCTACACCGACAAACCCGGCTTCATGGACAAGGTCACTGCTCCGATCGAACCTGATGCGCTCATCAGATCGTTTCAGAACGATGCTTTCGATTTCGACCCGGGAAAGAAATGGCACTATGACAACTCCGGTTACTTCCTGCTGGGCAGGATCATTGAGAAAGTCTCCGGCCAATCCTACGGCGATTTCCTGCAGAAGAATTTCTTCGAGCCGCTGGGCATGACCAATACGGGTGTCCACCGCGCCGGCCTGGCGCTCGAGCACGAGGCGCTGGGCTATCAATACAGCGGCGGCGCGTTCAGCAACGCGCTGGACTGGGACATGTCCTGGGCCGGTGGGGCCGGCGCGCTCTACTCGACGGTGGAGGATTTATTCCGCTGGAATGAGGGTGTCTTCGGCGGCAAAGTCTTGAAGGATGCCAGCCTGAAAGCCGCCTGGACACCCGTGAAGACGGAGGAAAACAAGGACGACGATTCAGGCAACGGCTACGGTTACGGCTGGTCCAGCGCCCATATGCGCGGCGCGCAGGAGATTTTCCACGGCGGCGGACTCAATGGTTTCAGCAGCTTCCTCATGCGGCTCCCGCGTGAGAACTTCACGGTCGTAATCCTCGCCAACGCGCAGCCGGGCGCTCCCGGCGCCGAGCCGGGCCAACTGGCCCATCTGGTCACCGAGATTTATCTCGGCGAGAAGCTCGACCCGCGCTCCACGCAGCAGGTGAACCCCGCCGTTTCGGCGGACGCCTTTGATGCTCTCGTCGGCCGGTACGACTACGGCATGGCGGTCATGACTGTGACCAAGGAAGGCCGGCATCTTTACGCGCAACTCGTCGGCCAGCCGCGTTTCGAGATTTTCCCAAAATCCGCCACCGAGTTTTTTTGGAAGGTGGTGGATGCGCAAGTGACGTTCGTCAAAGACAGCCAGGGCAAAGTCACCAAAGCCGTCCACCATCAAGGCGGTCAGACCATCAATGCGCCACGACTCGAAGATTTGAAGGAGGCGAAGGTAGATCCGGCGACGTACGATGCCTTCATCGGCAAGTACGATTACGGCGAGGGCAAAACCATCCTGACCGTGTCCCGCGAAGGCGACCGCTTGTTCGCACAGTTAACCGGCCAGCCTAAATTCGAGATCTTTCCCAAGTCCCCAACCGAGTTTTTCTGGAAAGCGGTGGATGCTCAAATTCAGTTCGTGAAGAACGACGCTGGCAAAATCACCAAAGCCATTCACCACCAGGGCGGTCATACGTTGGAGGCCCCAAAGATCGAGTGAGTCGCCACAATTACATGAAAGTCTCGTGGTCTAACACCTATAAAGCCCGGGCGGTCAACTGAAAAAATGATGCAGTGCCGGGAGTCTTTTTTGACTTCCGTTATCGCGACCTCAGAGCGGGAACTCCCGCTTGATTTCTGATGTGCGGACTCGGGCTCAGGTCCCTGGAACGACCCCTCCAGGAAAGGAGTCCGGCCAATTCAGTGGAGGCAACAGCCGCTGCGCCGGGCGGTTGACCGATTATGGAAACTCGAACATCATTGTTGCAGTCGACGCGTAGCTCCTGCGGCTGTGCCTGAGCTGGACCTTCAGTTGTATCGTTCGCCCGTCGTGTGAAATGTCAAAGCACCTCACCAAAACAAACCGTCGACTTTCTGGCACATGGTGTTCCGACCGTCGCCGGACACTCAAGGATTGGGTTTGGCGTCCGCGAGCGAGTGCCAAGCATCGCAAGCGCGTCGCAGACATTTTTGGCCATCTCGTCATCCGTTTCACACGGCAGCGGATGCACACTGAGTTCAAAGGACAGCGCAGTTCCCAGAGTTATGAGGTCCTTGGTTCGGACAGCGAGTCCGTTGCCATCATGCACTGGACGCACAGGCCGATTGCGTTTGGGAATTGTTTTCTGGATGCAATCCACCGCACTGGCGGCCAGGGGCAGTTCGGTGTAAGCGTAGAGGGCGTCCTTGCCGACATCGAAGGTGATCTGGCGCAGATTGGGATTGATGGGGTTGAGTTTGGTGGTAATCTTCATATTGTGAACTTGGTTTTGGGGTATTTGCAACACGACCGTCGAAGCCTCTCGGCTTACGACTCATGTTTTCGGTTGCAGATACCCCATTCCATTTCTCATTCGCAAGACCTGATAGCAGATGCAGGCAACAGCCGCCGCGCCGGGCAGTTGACCGGTTTATGAAACGAGAACATCATCATTGCAGGGTGCGTCCAGCTCCGACGGCTGTGCCTGAGCTCGTATGAATAAGCGACTGCTACTGCTGATACTAAGCTCGGTGTTACTCCCCGGCTGCATGCGTCACTACGTCTTGAAGTTGAGTAATGGTTCGCAAATCGACACATTCAGCAAACCGAAGCTCCAAGGCCAAAGCTATTACTACAAGGATGCTCTGGGCAGAGAGCGCGTGCTGCCCTCCAGCCGTGTCGTGGAAGTCGAGCCAGCATCAATGGCTCGCGAAGAGCAGAAGGCCTTTAAGCCGCCCCAGCCACCCAAGAAAAGGCACTGGTATTATTTATGGTTGGCGACGAGCAAGACGGCTGGAGAGGATGAACCTATCCCATATGCCTAAAACGGCGGTGTCGTGCCGCTCGTGCGCCTGACCGGGGTCTTCCGGCAGGCGGCTTTGGCAACGGCTCCATGGTGCAGAGCAAAGTCACTTGATTGGCGACATTCACCAACCGGCGTTCGCGGGCAACGCCACACCTTGGCAGTCCTCGGGAATGTTTTGGACGGCAATCGCAATTGTAGAATGATCGAACGGACCTGTTTTCAGGCGGACGTTCGGAGCCGGGCCAATTCAGGCGCCATTGCTGGTCGCTTTGCGAGAAGCGGTCAGAAAATTCAAATACTCGGTGAAACGTTGCTTCATTTCCTTGCGCGGGACAGTCGCGTCGATGAGTCCATGGTCGAGCAGGAATTCGGCGGTCTGGAAGCCGGGCGGCAATTCGGCCTGGGTTGTGTCCTTGATGACGCGCGGTCCGGCAAAGCCGATCATGGCTCCCGGCTCCGCGATGATCAAATCCCCGAGGCTGGCGTAGCTGGCCATGACGCCGGCGGTCGTGGGGTGGGTGAGCACGCTGACGTAAGGCAGTCTTGCCCGGGCATGGTAGGCCAGGGCGCCGCAGGTCTTGGCCATCTGCATGAGGCTGAACATGCCTTCATACATGCGCGCGCCGCCGCTGGTGGAGATGATGATGAGCGGCAGCTCTTTTTCGGTGGCTTTTTCGATCAGCCGCGTCAGTTTTTCGCCGACCACCGAGCCCATGGAGCCGCCGAGAAAACTGAAATCCATCACGCCGAGCCCGGCGCGATGTTCGCCGATTTTGCAGATGCCGGTGATGACGGCATCTTTCAACCCGGTGGACTTCTGGTATTCCTGGAGCTTGTCCGTGTAGGCCGCGACGCCGGTGAACTTCAGCACGTCCACACTCGACATGTCGGCGTCCATTTCCTCGAACGTGCAGGTTTCGACCAGCGAGTGAATTCGTTCGCGGGCGCCGATGGGGAAATGATACTGGCAATGGTTGCACACCTTCAGGTTTTCATCCAGCTCCTTGTCGAACACCATCGTGCCGCATTTGGGGCACTTGGTCCACAAGCCTTCGGGAATCTCACGCTTCTTTGGTTTCGAAGGCGGCTTGGGTTTCTTGATGAAATTCGTGTTGCTGTTTGTCGCCGCCGGCGGTGTCACCGTCGGATCGGCCGCTTCAAGACCGAGAGATTTCTTGTTGAATGAAGTTGTGGCCATGTCAGGAAAGTGGCTGGTCGACAGTGGCCCGTCGAGGGTTCTCCGCCGTGAAGGCAGTCGTTACATGGACGCGATGGTTCATTTCAACTGGCGCCAACAGTATTCAGAGTCCGCGGGCCACTGTCCAGACACAAACTTCATCAGCCCCTGCCCGGCGGAGCACTCGGGCGCACGCATTGGTTGTGGCGCCGGTGGTAAAAACGTCGTCCACCAGCACGATGCGCTTGCCCCGCAGATGGCGGTCTTTCCGCAGGCTGAAGGCGTGGCGGACATTGGCGGCGCGTTCCCTGCGGGTGAGCAGGGTTTGCGTTCGCGTTGGCGCCACGCGTTCGAGCAACCGCGCGTGGACGGGGATGTGTGCCGCTTCGCCGAGCCTCGCGGCCAGTCGTTCTGCCTGGTTGAACTCGCGCTCGCGCTCCTTCACGGAATGCAAAGGCACAGGCACAATCCAATCCCATCGCTCCCGGCGCAACTCCGGTTCAGCCCGGCGGATAAGCAGGTCTGCCAGAAACGGTTCGAACCAGAGCGCGCGCTGATATTTGTAGCGGTGAATGGTTTCCAACACCACTCCGCGCGCGGCCACCGCCGAACGGGCGGAACGGAAATAAAAATGCATCGCCCGACAATTGGCGCATTCAAAGGGCGAGGTGACATCGCCCTCGAAGGGCAGTCCGCAGCGGGTGCAGAAGGGCGGTTGGATGAATCTCACCCGGCTCCAGCAACGCGGGCAAACGAATCCCTGGGCTGGCGTGGCCCGTTCGGATCCGCAGACCTGGCACGTTTGCGGGTAAACGAAGCCGAGGGCAACGTGGATCCAATCCATCAAGGCAGTGCCGCGACTCATGGGTAGCTTGGACTTTCAACCGGGGACGGACTCCGCAATCCTGAACCGCCGCACGGTGGCGCGCGCTTCCCGCGTGCGGGTTCTCGCGGCATGCCGGCCGGCGCTTTCCGCAGCGGGCAGGTTGCCGCCCGATGAATCGGGGCAGTTCGGGATGGCCGCGCCACACGGTTCATGCGAGGAAGCTTTTCTTGCGGCCCATGGGCAACTGCATGAAAACCAGGAGCGCGGCCACGAGCACGGGCAGCGCGAACCAGCCGTCGGTCAATTTTGCTGTGCCCCACCACCACGTGCTTGCGCCCGGCACCACCCCAGTGAGCAGGGCATAGGATTTAAGCCAGAGAATCCAGCTCGCGTGGAGACCGATCGAGAAAAGCAGATTGCCGGTGCGTTGATAAGCCAGCCCGAGCAACAAGCCTGCAAGCGTGAGGTTGAAGAACCCGGGAAGGACAGCGCGCACGTCGCCAAACCCGCCCAACATGCGCGGCAGCAGTTCCAGCCCGGACAGCCAGGTCACTGCTTCCGGCGCCTTCGCGGGCGCCATAAAGTGAACCATGGCGTAAGCCAGGCTGCTTAACGCGAGCGCAAAAACCCAATTGAACACTTTCCGCAACGAGCCGAACACCGCCCCTCGAAAGAGAAGTTCCTCCAGCACCGCCACCACCACAGCCGTCAGCGCCAGGCGCGCGATACTTCCCGCCAGAAGCGCAGGTGGAATCATAGGGTTGAGGTGTCGTGCTCCGATGGCGAGCGCCAGCCCGGCGATGACCGCGAGCGAAATGAATCCAAACAGAAACCCACCGCCCAGTTGTTTCCAATGTCCGGCGGGTCTGACCAGGCCGGCTTCGCCGACGGACGTCATACCCGCGCTCTTCAACAAAGGCCAAATGCCGACCAGCGAGAGGCCGAGGAGGGAACGATGAACGAAACGGTGGAAGGGGCTGTGGGCGATGTGGGGAAATTCGTGTGCGAAGAATTGGGCCAGCCAGTAAAGCCAGGGAGCAAGCAATGCGCCACCGATGAAAACCACCACGATGTAAACGGACAACGCTCGGAGCGGTCGCATGAAAGCGACAATAGAAAACCCAATGGCTCAAGCCAAGCGCGAAAGTGGGCAAGGTGTGATTGGGCGCAACAGCAGGCCGCGACCAAGGCGCGGTGCGGTGCTTGCGTGGAGCGCCGGATTCGTCCGGCGGGCGGGCCAAAGGCGCGTGTCGCTGCCGGATGAATCCGAGGTTCAGGCGGTGCTGTCCGATGCGTCCGGCGTGATGGCGCCACTACGCATTCGCGCCTTGCTTGAATCGCTTCACGACTTTGATTGGTGCCGCACGATCCCGGAATCTAGTGTGGTGTCACAAAAGTGCGTTTTCAATTGCACGCCTGATACAGACCCTCACCCGGCCTTCGGCCACCCTCTCCCATCCGATGGGAGAGGGCTGGGGTGATGGCGGTTTGTCGATTTGGCACGGCGACCCGCGTTGTAAAGCAGCGTCAGGGACACCACACTAGCGCCCGGGCGTCTTGAGCAACGCCGCCATCAGTCCCTCGATGGTGTGGGTCTTGGCTTCCAGTGCGGGTTCCAGGCCAAGGGCGCGGATGGGCTTGCTGGTTTCCGGGCCGATCGAAGCGAGTTTCATGTGAGGAAACTTCCGCCGTAACGCCGGCAGATCGAATCGCGCATGAAAATGTTCCACCGTCGAAGCACTGGTGAACGCAATCCAGTCCGCGCCGCTTTCCGTCAGTCGGGCGGAGGCTCCGGTCGGGTCTTCCGTTTCGGGCACGGTCCGGTAAACCGCAACGTCATCCACTATGGCCCCCAGTGCTTCCAGCGCCTGGGGCAATTCCGGGTTGGCGGTTTCCGCACGCAGGAGACAGATTTTGAGGTTTTCAATGGTTTCGTATTGTTCGAACGCTTTGGCGATTTTCGTTCCCAGGGCTTCGGCGGGCATCAAGTCCACCTGGAGGTGCAGTTGCTTGAGTTTGGCCGCCGTGGCCGGGCCGATGGCCGCAATGCGGGCGCCGCCCAGATCGCGCAAATCCTGAAATCGTTTGAAAAACAAATCGAAAAAGGCCGCAACCCCGTTGGGGCTGGTGAACACCAGCCAATCATAGGCGTTTAATTCCAGCAACGCGTCCACAATATCCTGCTTGCGATCCGTCGGCACGATCTTGATGGTTGGGATCTCGAGCACCTCCGCGCCGTGTTCCGAAAGTTGTTTGGCAAGCTGGCTGGACTGCTCGCGCGCGCGGGTTACGACAACGCGCCGGCCGAACAACGGCCGCTTTTCAAACCAGTTGAGCTTGGGACGCAGTTTGACGACGTCGCCGATGATGGTAATAGCCGGCGCCGACAATTCTTTTTCCGCCGCGATGGCGGCGATGGTCGCCAGGTTCCCTTCGACGGATTGCTGTTGCCCGGTCGTGCCCCGCTGCACGATGGCGACGGGCGTTTCGGACGGCATGCCGCGGGCAATGAGTGTTTCGGTGAGTTCGCGCAGGCGTTTCAAGCCCATGAGAATGACCTTGGTGCCCGGGATACGCGCGATTTGTTCGAAGTCGAGATCCGAATCCGGCTTGTTCGGATCCTCATGCCCCGTCAGCACGGTGAAGGTGGAACAATGTTCGCGATGGGTCAGCGGAATACCGGCGTAATTCGGCACGGCAACAACGGACGAAACGCCGGGCACAACCTCAAAGGCAACATCTGCCGCCGCCAGTTCTTCGGCTTCCTCGCCGCCGCGGCCGAAGACGTAAGGGTCACCGCCCTTCAAACGCACGACGCATTTGCCTTCGCGCGCTTTGGCGATCATCAGCGCGCTCAGTTGTTCTTGCGAGAGAGCCGCGGCAGTGCCGCGACTGCCGCGTGAGATCAATTCGGCAGTCGATGGCGCGAGGCGAAGCAGTTCCGGATTTGCCAGGACATCATAAATAACCACGTCGGCGCGCCGGAGTAATTCGGCACCGCGCAACGTGAGCAAACCCGCATCGCCGGGACCCGCGCCGACGAGGTAGACTGTGCCCTTCGATTTCATACGGCAAACCTTATTCGGTCAGGGAACTCGAAGCAATGGCACAAGACACAGCGCGGCCAGGCCGCAAGCGGGGTAATGTCGGGCGTCTCGCCTGACTCAGAGCCGGGGCGTCTCGCCCGGCCGACTGATGGCGTTGAAGGGCCCAACGCTGGAACGGTGTGCCTCGGGTCCGGGCGGCGGGACGCTCGCCCTTCACGGCAGCCAGGATGGCCGCCGCTACCACATTTCCTCGCCTTGCGGTTGCAGTCGCGCCTGTTGCCGGTCTCCGGCTTTACTTTGGGCATGGGTCGCTTACGTTATCGGGCGTGAGACGCATGTTGCCTGTCGGCTTTGTGCTGATGCTGACAATGGCTGTGCAAGGGGATGGCTTGCCGCCGATCCAGACTGTTTTTGTCATCGTGATGGAAAACCTGGACTGGTCGGCGTTCAAAGGCAGCACGGACGCGCCCTACATTAACAATGCCCTGCTCCCGACGGGGTCTTATTGCGAGCAGTATTACAACCCGCCCGGCTTGCACCCCAGCCTCCCCAATTACCTGTGGCTTGAGGCGGGGACAAACTTCGGTATCTACAGCACCCTCACCCCGGCCACGGCTCATCAGGCCACGACCAACCACCTTTCGGCGCTGCTCACCCGCGTCGGGGTGTCGTGGCGGGCTTACCAGGAAGACATCAGCGGCACCTACGTTCCCCTCGACAACACCAACCTTTACGCCGTTCGCCACGATCCGTTTGTCTATTTCGACGACGTGAGCGGCACCAACAATTCGAACTGGGCGTTCGGCATCGCACATATCCGGCCCTACGAGGAGCTAGCGGCAGACCTGACCAACAACACTGTTGCCCGCTATAACTTCATCACCCCGAACCTGTGTCACGATGGACATGACACGTGCTCTCCATTGGACAATCCGGTCGGGCAGATCGATTCCTGGCTGGCCGGCGCGGTGCCGGCGATCCTCCAATCGGCGGCCTACACGAACGGCGGTGCTCTCTTCATCACGTGGGATGAAGGCGCCGCTCCCAGTGATGGCCCGATTGGCATGATTGTGCTCTCGCCCCACGCGAAAGGCGGAGGTTACTCGAACTCCATCCATTACACGCATAGTTCCTTTCTGCGCACACTCCAGGAAATCTTTGGAGTGATGCCGCTATTGGGGGACGCCGTGAATGCTCCTGATTTGGGCGACCTGTTTGCACGGTATGCAGTCAGCGAAGCTTGCTGGGTGCCGAACGGAGGCTTTCAGTTGACGGTTGCCGGGGCGATGCCGGGCAGGACAAACGTCGTCCAGGTTTCAACGAATCTCAGGGAGTGGAGCGGTTTGTGCACGAACATCTGCGCCACCAACGCGTTCAGCGTTCTGGATCCGGCTGCCAGCGCGTTCGGCCGAAGGTATTACCGCGCGGTCCAGTTGCCGTGAACGCCGGGATCTTGTGTTTAGTGATGTCCTGGCTGACGGCAGCGAATCAAGGCTTCAACTCGGCTGCCAGTTGCTGTCCAAGCTCCACCGCTTCCTTGATCGGACGCTTGGCTTCCGCGCGGCGGACGGCGGCCCCGGCGAAGGAAACGGCGCCCATCCGGAGTTGTTCGCCGGCGACTTCGGCGTACGCCGCCACCGGGCTTTGACAACCGCCGCCCATGGCCGCGAGAAAGGCGCGTTCCGCGGTCACACACTGAAGCGTGTTGTAATGATTGAGCCGATCACAAATCGCCGCGATGCGCTCGTCCTCCTGGCGCGCTTCAATCCCGATCGCACCCTGGCCGACGCACGGCAGCATGACGTCGGTCTCAAGAATTGTGGCGAGCAACCCTTCCGGGACGGCATCACCCTCGAGTTTGCCTGCCGGCGTGATGGTGAAGTTCAGGCGGGTGATTCCCGCCAGGGCCAGCACGGTCGCATCCCATTCCGCCTTCTGGAGCAGCTTCTGCAAGCGCGTCACCACGTTTCCGCGAATGTCGGCGGTCTTAAGCCCGGGATGATGGGCGAGCAACTGCGCCTGGCGGCGCGTGCTGCCCGTCGCGACCGTCGCGCCCGCCGGCAGCTCGCGGACGGCAAGGTGGGGTTTGAAGCCGTGGCGTTGTGATTGTCCGGGCGTCCATTCGCTGAGTTCGGAGTTCTGAGCTTTGAGTTTCAAGTCTTCGAGAAAGTCCGCGTCGCGGTAAATCAGCACGTCGCGGGCATCGGCGCGTTTGCCTACAGCGGCGAGTGCCAGTCCGGCCGGCAACTCCGTGGGCAAATCCTTGAGACTGTGCACCGCCAAGTCCGCCCGATGCTGGAGCAGGGCCGCCTCAAGTTCTTTGGTGAACAGGCCCTTGGGCCGGGCATCGCTTTGCCGGGCCAGCGACGCGCCTTGCAGTTTGTCGCCGGTGGTTTTGACGATCTTGAGCTCGAAAGCAAGCTTGGGAAACGCGGTGTGGCACTGGGCCAGGACGAGGTTGGCTTGGGCGAGCGCCAGCGCGCTGCCGCGGGTGGCGATGCGGATGGCGCGTTTATCGGAACTCATTTTGGGCGTGGCGTCATTGGTCCGGATTTGCATTCGCGCACCACGCATCACGGATCACGTCACCCCTCGAACTGGCTGGTCCTGCATGTCCGAGCAACGCCTTAACCTTCTCGCGAATGATTTCCTCACAGCGTGCCACCTCCTCTTTCCGTTGTTTGAGATAGCCGTCGGCGATGGTCTGGAGATCGTCGATATTGTAAAGGTACACGTTGGGCATCCGGTTCACTTCCGGATCGATGTCACGCGGCACGGCGATGTCGATCAGCAACAGCGGGCGGTTGCCGCGCAGTTTCATCAAGGAGTCAAGTTTCTCGCGGTTGAGAACGTAATGGGGTGCGGACGTGCTGCTGATGGCGATATCGACGGTTTCGAATTCTCCGTACCACTCGTCGAACCGCACGGCCCGTCCGCCGAGGTCTTTGGCCAAAGCCACGGCGCGGTCGTATGAGCGGTTCGCCACAATGATGCTCCTGGCTCCGCGCGAGAGCAGGGCGCGGGCGGTTTTTTCACTGGTATCCCCGGCGCCGATCACCAGGACGTCACGGTCGTTCAGCGAGGAAAAGATCTTTTCGGCCAGCTCCACCGCGACCGAGCCGACCGAGATGCTGCCGCGCTGGATGCTGGTTTCCGTCCGGACGTGTTTGGCCACATTAAAGGCGCGCTGAAAGGCTTTATTCAACTTGCCCCCGGTATGCCGGTGCGCCAGGGCCAGTTCGTAGGCGCGTTTCAACTGGCCCAGGATTTCCGTTTCGCCCAGCACCATCGAATCCAGCCCGCACGCTACCCGGAAGAGGTGCTCCAGGCTCTGCGGCTCGGTGAGCACATACAGCTCATCCGCAAGCGGCTCGCGGTAATTGTGACAGGTCACCAGGAATTCCTTCAGTTCGGCGAAGGCGGCGGAGGGTTCGAGCGAAGTGGCGGCGTAGATTTCGACGCGGTTGCAGGTGGAGAGAATGACGGCTTCCTCGGCAATACGTTGCTGCCGGAGTAACTGGAGCGCCTCGGGAATGCGTGTCTCGGCGAAAGCAAACCGTTCGCGCATCGCGACGGGCGAAGAACGGTGGTTCAAGCCAATGACAATGAGGGGCATTTTCATGTGCAAGGCGCGGGGTGCCAGCGGCCAGGCAAAGCCGTGAAGGGCGGGGTTTGCCGCGAGCCGCGGACCCGGCACGTGATACCTGGCACCTGACACCGGCTGCTCATGGATTGTGCAGCGGGGAAAGAAGGTTGACGAACCAGAACGTCAGCAGCACCATGGCGAAGCTGCCCATCGCGCACAGGGCAAACCTGCGTCCGGCCAAAGCAGCGCTCCGGCGCAGGATCACCAGGGCCAAATAGAGTATCCACACCCCAAGGGACCAGACGATTTTTGGGTCCCCACGATAGGAGTGAGGGTTATCCAGATGCGTCAGATCATACGCCCCAAAGGCCAGCCCCACGGTTAGCAGGATCAATCCGCTCAACAGCAGGCGGCCGACGGTCGCCTCGAGCCGTTGAATCGGCGGCATCAACGAGAAGAATGCCTGGAGTTTATGAAACTTCAAATTGTGCTCCTGCGTGAGATACATCAGGGCTGCCACCGAGCCGAGGCCGAACGCGCCGTAGGCGAGCAGGATCAGGGCGGCGTGGAGGCTGGTCAAAGGGACCGGCAGTCCCGGCCGGTCGCTATGCGGGGTATCGAGCCCGGGCATCAGCGCGAAGATGCCGATGGCGAACAACCCCGGAGAGGCAAAGGCGCCGAGAAAACGCAGGCGCGGCCAGAGTCCGGCGACGAGGTACACGGCCATGATGGTCCAGAGAACAAAAGTGGTGGCTTCGTAGAGATTGGTTACCGGGCATCGCCCCAGCGAAAACCCACGCCTCAACATCGCCGTCGTGTGGAGGCCGAACGCGAACAGCAGCAGCAGGTAGTTGACATGGTCGTCCTTCCGAAAACCTTTGCGCCAGAGGAAGACCGAATAGGCCGCGCTGAACCCGTAGACGATTACAGCCAGCAGGAAAAAATGTCTGTCGGTAAACCACACGATGACAGGTTAGCCCGAGTTGATGGCGGCGCAAGCTGCAAGTGAAAATTGGCGGGTGCTCCTGCGAGCGCCTCGACCAGCCTCCTTCCCGGAACCCTCCGTGCATGAATCTGTTCAGGGTCCGGTATTGAATTTCACACCCCATTTGCTGCGCAGGGCGGAAACGACTTGATCCGGGCACTCATGGGCACTGTCGGCCATACCCGCCGCAAAACCCGAGGCAAACGCAGTCGCTGAAGATGTCCCCGTGACGACATAAGCTTGTCCCTGGTAATCGGCAAGGCTCGTACCCGGCGTCATGAGCGAAACGAAACTGCCGCGGTTGGCGTAACTGGCAAGCTGGCCGGCGGGATCGCTTGCCGTAACGGCAATCACTTCGGGATAAGCTGCGGGATAGGTAGGCGTCGTCACCGGTTCGTTGCCAGCGGCTCCCAAAAAGACGACGCCTTGCTTGCTTGCGCTCGTGATGAGGCCATGCAGGAAGGCGCTGTCTCCGTCGCCGCCCAGGCTGAGATTGATGAGATTGGCGCCGGCGTTGACGGCCTGATAGATCCCCTGCCCGACGTCAAAGGTGGTGGTGCTGGGATTGGGCCCATAGACATCCACAGGCAAAATCCTGACTGCCGTTTTGTTGCCGACGATGTTGGTCTGAACGCCCTGCAAGATTGCCTCGGCCATGGCCGTTCCGTGGGTCAACTGTGCGGGGGCGGACTGGTCGTCGCCGGCGACCGAGATGGCCGGCAATAGAAGAGGATCCAAACCATCGCCCAACGGTCCCACCGCGGTATCGATCAGGCCGACGGTAACCTGGCACGAACCGTTGTTGTCCTGCGGCTTGAGATTCCAGTCGGGTTGAAAATTGTCGGCGAGCATTTGAGGCGAAGGAGGGCGATCCACCGAATAATTGGAATCAACTCCTGTGACGTCGGGGTTGTCCTGGAGCGAGCCGAGCGCCGTCTGGGCGGCCGTTTCGTCGGGGAATTCCAAACGATAAGTGTGCAGCGCATCGATACGTCCCGTGATTTTCGCGCCCAATCGGCGGGCCAGATCCTCGATTTTCGCGTCTGGTTTCAGCCGGACGATGAGTTCGTTCGGAATCCTTTTGGAGTTCCGGGTGCCCGTTGCGTGGGTTGCGGGACGAATGAGTCGGGTGGCTTTTTCCTGGGTAGTCCGGAACACGTAGAGTCGTGAGTTGGCATTAGTTCGAGGAACCAGCGCGAAATTGAGGCTGCCCAGGAGCAGGCCGAGCGCCTCGCCCGGCGGCAGGTCCTTGAACTTGGCCGAGGTCTGGCGTGTCGTGCCGGGTTCGAGGTAAACCTCCCAACCGGTGGCCGTGGCGATTTGCCCGAGCAGCTTTTCAAGATCCTGTGATTTGATGTCGGCGCTGACCCGGCTTTGGTTTGTATTCCAACTGAGTTGGTTTTGCGCGGCGAGAGATCCGCCTGACAACGAACACACAAGCGCGAGCATAAGGTGGAGGATTCGAGTTCGCGCACGCGCTGTATTCATGCCTCTGAATATAGCAGTCCTGCGACGGAAGAAAAGGGGCCAGCCAGTCAATCGGCACAAATTCTGCAAGAAGCAGGATTACCATAGTATGAGCGATATTTCCGGCGAAAGTGCCGACGCGATGGCCGGTTTTGAGACAGTTGTCCACCCCGCAGAGCCGGCCGGTGTCCAATCGCGGCGCCGGAATTGGTCTGGAGGGACGATTGGCAAGCGCGCGCTGCTGGTGCTTTTTTGCAGTGGAACGATGGGGGCACTCTTGTGGTCTTCTCTTTATCTGGCGGCGGCGCGGATCTACCAAGTGGATGAGTGCTGCAATACATCCGCGGCTTATGCCATCGCGTCGGGTCACCCAAGAGCGGGGCTGGACCTTTTTCAGGTTCTTCTTTCCCGCGTTCTTCCGGATACGCTTTGCTCGGTGGATCTTCTGGTATCGGGCCGGCGGGCGATGGTGGTGATCTTCTGGATCAACTGGTTGCTGGTTGCTCTCGCCACAGGGGAACGGCTCCTCTCGCTCCGTTGGTGGTGGGCCCTGCTCGGAGCAGCTACTTTGGCGCCCTTGTGGGATTACGGATTCGAGATCCGTCACGACAGTTTGTTGCTGATGGGAGTGCTGATGATCTGGGCCGCTGTTCGATTTAGCCATCCCCAACTGATCTCGTATTTTGTGGTGGGGATGATCGTGTGCGCGGTGCAGTTTACAGCCACCAAGGCGCTGGTTTATACCGTCCCTTTATCGCTGGCGATTCTTGTCTTTCCGCCGGCGGGACGCGAGGTGGCTCGCTGGAAGCTGGCGTTGGCCTGGCTGCTGGGTTCGCTGGCCATGTTGACGGCCATCCGCCTGATTCTTGGCGCGGCCGGAATCTGGCACGATTATCTGAGCGGCGCCCGGGCCATTGCCGGGGCATCGGTGGGGGATGATCGACACCGTTATTGGTGGCCGACGCTGGCCCTGGCTCGCTTCGTCGAAGAAACTCCGCTCACTGCGGCGCTGGCGCTGTCGGCTCTGGTGGCTGTGGCGGTTGAGGCGCGGCGGAACTGGAGGTCTGTTTTGAATTGGGATGGCATGCTGCCGGAGGCTTTGCTCTTTGCGCTGGCATTCACCGCCTTGCTCATCAATCCCACGCCCTTCCTTTATAACCTGGTTAATTTGGTTCCCTTCGCTTTCTTGCTGGCTTTCCGATACGGCTGCCGGCTCTTGAAGAAAATCGGGAATCGCGCGGAGCTTCTTCCGGTGATTGGGTGCATCCTGGTTTTCACGCACTTTGTGCCTTTTGGCGTTGCCACTCGAAGACACCTGGATTGGCCAAACCTGCGCCAGGAACATTTGATCCAGGTCGCGGAGGCGCTCACCGATCCGGCGAGAGATCCGGTTTTTGACGCCATCGGAATGGCACCCACTCGCCCGTTTATCAGCGACGATGCGTTTCTTCATACGATGAATTTCGGAGGATCACGAGTTCAATCGCGCATCGCGGACATGCTGGCCGCCCGGCCCGCAGCGGTGATCATCCCCAACTACCGGACGGACTGGCTTTCTGCCCGGGATAAGGCATTCATTCGTGAGCGGTATGTTTCTGTGGCGGACGATCTTTGGGTCCTGGGCGGCGTGTTGCCTCCCGGTGGAGGCGCCTTTGAAGTCGTCCATGCGGGGCGCTATCGCGTTGCACCGTTACAATCTTCCGATCTGGCAGGAACGTATCCCGATGGCTTCAAGGCCTTGCTGGACGACCCGCATGAGTCGCATCTGGAGGGGACTGTGGATGGCCGGCCGTTGACGAACCAGCCGATGGAACTGTCGGTGGGGACCCATGAGATCCGATGCGGTTCCCAAGACCAGCCGACGGTGGTATGGGTGGGACCGAAACTCGATCGGCTCCCCCGCATGCGTCGCGGAGATCACACTCTTCTATTTGCCAACGGCTATTGATGGCGCGAACATTTCCTGTCTTTACATGAAGAATGGGTATCAGGAAGTTGCCGTGGCTCTGGCCGGGGCTGAGGCAGGATCAAAACCTGCCGCAAGCCCGGCCAGGAGGGCGCGTCACGCCTTGTTGCCGGCCCGCATGGTGCACGAGGGGATCTGGTCTCGAATCGTCCTGTTATTCGTGGTTCTTTGTCTGGTTAAAGTGGCGTTGCTGCTCGGACTTCGAAGACATCTGTTTGAAATTCACTGGCGGGTCGGTGGCGAGCCCAGCGACTGGATCAATGGGACGGGCTTTTACTTGTTTGCAGTTTTAGTGGGTCTGCATTTGTGGCGGTTGGGGACGCAATGCCAGGCCGCGGGGAAACAAGCGGTTCGTGCTGCTAATGCATGCGCGTTGGCCTTGGGTGGGGCATTCATCTTCCTGACTTTTCACGAGGGGCACAAAAACTGGCTTTCTCCGATTCTCAACGGCGTGTTGACCTGGAGGAATGTGGGGTGGTACCTGGCCCTGGACTCCTTTTTCCGGCCTCCCTATCTGGCGGGCTGGATTCTGGGATACGCCTTGGCTTACTATCTGATGGCGCGAACGGCGCGCGAGCATCTCATGCTGCGAATCACTGCCGTTTGTGCTTGCGCTTATGTGGCGTTTTATCTGCACGACTTCGCAAAATACCACACGGCCTTGGTGGTGGCGGATTCTGTCGGGCTTGCCTGTCTCGTATCGTCCCGGGGGACCAGGCGCCCCTTGGGATTAGTCTGGATGGGCCTGTTCGTGTTGGGAGCGGGGTCTTTATTCGTGGTTTTTTATGGTCTGGACAGGCAACTGACGTTGGGCCAGGAGGACCCGGAGTTTGCGATTCTCACCGGAACCAGCCTGGTGCTCCTTGCCGGGATGTCGGTGCTGGCGTGGCGGTGCGGGTTTTTCAGCGGTTGGTCCTGGGTATTGCCGTTCGCGACGACCACCTTTCTATTGTTTGTGAACGTCAATTATGGTCCGGCGACCAACTATCACAAACTGCTCTGCACGAGTTTTACCTTGCCGCGTTATTTCCTTGGGGAATTCATCCTGGCGGCTTCGCTGTTTGTGTTGGCTCGGGTTTATCGTCACTGGCGGCCGGCCGCTTCTTTGTTATGGCTGGACGCAGTCAGTCTCATTCTGATCGCCTTTGCGTTGGCCGATCTTCGGCTTTCTGAAATCATGGGAGCGCGGCTGGACTGGCAGGCGCTGTCGCTCGCGTTGGGTGAAACTCCAACGATGATGTGGCGCATGGCCAGGCCTTATCTGGCATCGTGGTTGTGTGGGCTGCTGGTTGCGGTGGGGCTGTACGCGTCGGTTTTGTGGGTGCTGCGGAGGAAGGACAGAGAACGGGCCCTGTTCAAGGCGCCGCCAGCATTATCCGGAGGGCGTTTTTTTCTGATTTCCTTCGTTTTGCTGGGATTGGCCGGGGAATGGCTGGTGGATCACGACAAGGCGGAAGGGCAGTCGGTTTTGTTGCTGGCGGAAACGAGCCCGTTATGGCGGCGTGCCGTGGACCCGGCCATGGACAGAAAGACATTTGTCGAGGTGGCGCAATCCCTGGGCATGGATCAGCTTGTCGCGCCGGCAGCCATGGCCTCGCGAGCGGAGCGGGATTTGAACGTCGTGATGGTTTTCCAGGAATCGTCGTACAACAAGTATCTCTCCCTTTTTGACGGGCTCGAGGACACCCAGCCGCTGCTGTCGGGATACAAGGACCGGATGGAGCTGTTTCCGGATTTTTTCACAAGTTTCCCCGGCTCGATCAACGCGCGGTTTGCCGCGTTCACCGGGCTTTATCCGGTGCCCGATTACAGAAGTTTCACGCTGCAGCGGGTGGGGGTCCGCAGTCTCTTTGAATTGCTGCACGACCACGGTTACGCCTGTTCGCTGTTCTATTCTTCCTTTTGTGATTACACCGGTTTTCGGGACTTTTTGAAAGGGCGGAATATCGACGAGATTTATGACGCGGAGACGATGCCGGGTGAGCGCAAGACCAAGCCGGTGTCCTGGGGCCTGCGCGAAGAAGAGACGCTTGGGGCGATGCAGACCCGAATCAAGCGTTATGCGACCGAGAAACAGAAGTTCTTTCTGACTTATGTCCCGGCCGCGCCGCACAATCCTTTTGACGGGACGCCGGCGCGGTTCTGCAAGTCCAAGCCGGGAGAAATGGGCGATTTCACGCCGTTTTACTTGAACGAACTGCGGTACATGGATTGGATCATCTGCTCGATTATCGATCAGTTGAATGATTGCGGCGTTCTGGACAAGACGCTGGTGGTTATCACCGATGATCATGGCGAACTGCTGGGTGAGGACGGCGGACCCATCGGGCATGGTTGGGCGGTTACTCCGGAACTGGCGAACATTCCGCTGATTATCATGGATCCTGACAAGCGCGGTTATCGCATCAATGATGCTGTCGGTTCCCAGGTGGATTTGCTGCCGACGATTCTGGATTTGTTGGGAATACCGATTCCTCAAGAACAGCTTTGCCAGGGGGATTCTCTTTACTCGCTCACGCGGGTGGCGAATCGCACCATTTATCTCAATTCATTCCGCCAGTACGGGATTATCAAGGGGCAACAATTGATTTGTGGAGATCGGGAAACGCCGGGCGCCGGCGATGGCCGAAATATCTTTGCCATCACCAATCAGGGTGCCCGCACGTTGTTTGTGGCCACCAATGCCACCCTTGCAGTTCCGGTTTCAATCTCAAGTTTTGACAGATTTCAGGAAAACCTGCTGCGTCACTATTCCCGGTATTGTCAACTCATGCGTCAGCCGGTTGCCGGCAGATAGTCTTGCTGAACGCCGGCGCCTCCGTTGACCGGGAGGCGAAACGCGGCCTGGGGAACTTTGAATTTCATGGATGACATCAGGACGATGATGTCCATATCTGATACAGTGCCTGTTTTGCGGTGTTGAAGGCAGGATTTCGCTTTTGTTTCGGCCAAATTGCTGGCATTGAAGAACCTGCTGATGTGCGCAACCAAAGCCTGAGCGAGGTGTTGTAGATGTTATGCGAACGGTCTTGGTGGCACCTGCTGTGCTTGATACAGAGACGCGGTTGGCAGCAGGCAATCAGTGAACAAAAACTGCAATAATCAATCCGCCTGTTGCTGCGTTCACGCCGCACAAGAAACAGAAAGGCAATGTTAGTAGTATGAAGATTAGAACCTCTCGAACCTCGGGCTTTACGCTCGTGGAAATCATGATCGTTGTGGCCATTATTGGTTTATTGGCGGCCATCGCGATTCCGAACTTCGTCCGGGCGCGCCAGACCTCCCAAACGAACGCCTGCATCAACAATCTTCGTCAGATCGATGCGGCCAAACAGCAGTGGGCATTGGAGAACGGCAAACAAGCCACTGACACGCCCACCTCGACGAGCCTCAACGTCTATGTTGGGCGCAATATGAACGGGGCGGACCTTTATTGCCCGCTTTCAAAAGGCCAAACGTGGGGCGGGTATTCCGCAGGTATCAATGCGATCAACGTGTTGCCAGTCTGCGCTAATTACTCTGCGACGACGCACAAGGCTTCGCTCAACCCAGCAAGCCAGTAATCGCACCTTTGAATTGCACACGGGCTTGGGCTTCTCCCAAGCCCGTTTTTTGTCTCCCAGGCCACGACCAAGGGTTGCCGGGCGTTGACGAACCGGTTATTTTTGCAACACTGGATTCGTTAGTTGTGGATCATACGGCGCAAACATGAATGTCGAGTCGCCTCTTCTGTCAGACAAAGGCTCTTCGGCAGAGCCGGCGGGGTCTGTGGTCATCGAAATCCGGAATCTCATCGTCGAGTATAAGGGCCGGGGATTCGGGCAGAGTTCGACGGTCGCGGTGAAGGATCTGAATCTCAAGATTCGGGAGGGGGAGGTCTTCGGGTTTCTGGGACCGAATGGCGCCGGCAAAACCAGCACCATGCAGGTGCTGTTGGGATTCCGCGAGGCGACGGCCGGTGACGCCTTTCTCTTCGGGGTAAATGTGCGGGAGCCGATCGCCCGTCAGCGGATCGGTTATCTTCCGGAGATGACCTACTATTACAAGTTTCTGACGGCCGAGGAGTTGCTGCGATTCTACGCGAAGATTTTCAGGATTCCGCGCGCTGAAACCGTTAAACGGGTTGAATTCCTGTTGAAACTTGTGGAATTGGAGTCGGCCCGCAAACGCCCCATCGGTTCCTACTCCAAAGGCATGCAGCAACGTGTCGGCTTGGCCCAGGCGCTGATTAACAATCCCGATTTGTTGATCCTGGACGAGCCGACCAGCGGGCTCGATCCGTTGGGCCGGATGAAGGTGCGTGAAATCATTCAACGACTGAAGAACGAGGGGAAGACGGTTTTCTTTTCCTCTCACGAACTGGGCGAAGTCGAGACCGTCTGCGACCGCGTGGCCATCATTCATCAGGGCGCACTCAAAGTGGAAGGCCGCGTGGATGATCTTGTGCGAAGATACCAGACCAACCTCGAGCAAATCTTTCTGAACATCGTCGGCTACGAGCCGCCACTCCCGTCATGAATACCGTTCTCGCGTTGGCGCATATTGTCCTGAAGGAGCTTTACCGCCGCAAAGACTTTTACGTCCTGTTTGTTCTGACGGCGGTGATCACCCTGTTGATGGGGTCAATCCGATTTTTCAACGACCCCAACATCGTGCGTGACCTGAAGGAAATCTGTCTTTTGCTGGTCTGGGTATCAGCTCTCATCATTGCTGTCACCACCGCGGCGCGACAGATACCGGCGGAACGTGAGAGCCGCACCATTTTTCCGCTCCTGGCCAAACCGGTCACGCGAGGACAGGTCGTGATGGGGAAATTCCTGGGCTGCTGGCTGGCGACGGGGGCGGCGTTGGTGGTCTTTTATCTGTTTTTTGGAATCATGAGCGGCGCGCACGAGGACAGGTGGCCGGTCTTGAACTACTTCCAGGCCTTTTGGCTCCAATGGATGATGCTGGCTGTGGTCATTGCGCTCGTGTTATCCGGCTCGGTTGTTTTCAGCGCGCCGTCGGCCAACATCACCATTTGCTTTTGTGTAGTGCTGGGCATCCTCCTGCTTGGCGGGCATTTGAATCAGGTTGCTCTCCAGCAGGGCGGACTGCTCGGAACGATCACTTACACGGTTTACTTTCTGATCCCGCATCTGGAATGGTTCGATATCCGGAAGTTCATTGTCTTCAATTGGCCGCTGGTCCCGTGGCTGGATTGTTTTTGGGCCACGCTGTATGCCATCATTTATGCCGCGTTCTTCCTGTTTGCCACGTGGCTGCTGTTCCGGCGCAAGGCGTTGACGGTGTGAAAACGTCCCGCGCCATTCTGCTGTTGCTGCTCCTGCTGAGTGGAGCCTTTACCCTCGGGATATTCCTGCAACCGCGCGCCCTGAAACGGGCCGGTCGCGGCCAATCGGGCAGTGTCCTGAGCCTGCTCCTGGGCGACAGCCGGCGCCTGTTTGCCAACCACTTTTACGTGAAGGCCGATGTCTATTTTCATAGCGGCCTCTACCCGTCCATTTTCGACCAGGCCCGCGATGCGGAGGAAAAGGAGAATCACATGGCTGCCGAGCAGCATGGTGAACACAGTGAATCCGAGCACGAAGCGGACATGCATGCTCTGGGGCCGCCAACGGATTGGATCGAACGTTTCGGCCGTCATTTTCAGGTCACGGAACACACCCATCTCCAGGGAGCAAACATTCGCGAGATACTGCCGTGGCTCGCCATCGCGGCTGAGCTGGACCCGGGACGAATCGAGATTTACACGGTGGCCTCTTACTGGCTGCGCCGTGAGTTGGGAAAGGCTGATGAAGCCGAGCAATTCCTTCGCCGGGGTTTGAGCGCCAATCCGGACAGCTACGAAATCCTTTTTGAGCTCGGCCGGCTTTATTACGAAAACCGTCACGATGCGAACCGGGCGAGAAACATCTGGTTGTTGGCTTTGCGCCGCTGGCAGCAGAAGGAAGGAACTCAAAAGGAACCTAACTGGGTGGCTTATGACAGAATCACAGGGGATCTGGCTCATTTGGAAGAGGTGGAAGGCCATTATTCGGAGGCGATCAAATGGTTCAAAGTGACGAAAGAACACTCACCGAATCCCGATGATGTGCAAAAGCAAATCGACGATCTCCGGGCAAAGCTGGCCCACGGGTCGGCTCAACAGTAATCCTGGCCTTGTGCGAGTCTCCCGCAAACGATGCGCATCCCCTCCGCCACTGTGAACAGGAGAAATGGTGTGCTCGCCGTTTGCGCGCTGCTCGCTTCGGGCACGGCTATGCTGTACTGGCCGGTCACCGGCCATGATTTCATCAACTACGACGATCACCAGTACATCGTTGAGAACCCTCACATCACGCCGGGATTGACTTGGCGGGGACTCCTCTGGTCTTTCGAGTCCGGTCATGCTGCGAATTGGCATCCGCTCACCTGGATTTCGCAGATGATCGATTGCAGTCTGTATGGCCTGAACCCGGCGGGCCATCACTTGACTAATCTCTTATTCCACGTGGCTAATACCGTGCTGGTGTTTCTGCTGTTGAAGGGGATGACCGCGAGCGTCTGGCGCAGTTTTTTTGTCGCCGCCTTCTTCGGATTCCATCCTTTGCACGTCGAGTCCGTCGCGTGGGCTTCTGAACGCAAGGATGTCCTGAGCGCGTTTTTCTGGCTGACGACCCTGATGGCCTATCTGCGTTATTGCCGAAAGCCGTGTCGATCCACCTATCTGTTGTGTCTTATCCTGTTCGCGTTGGGGTTGATGTCCAAACCAATGCTGGTAACCCTCCCATTTGTGCTGCTGCTCCTTGATTTCTGGCCTTTGAAGCGCTTCCGATGGCCGCGATCCAGCACCGGCCCCTTGAGCCTGCGGAATCAGAATCACGCTCGTGACGACGCCCGCTTGGGTGATTCCGGTGAGTCGGTTGTTCATCTCGTATGGGAGAAACTCCCCCTTTTTGCCCTGACGCTGGGAGCCGCCGTTGTGACATATTTGGTCCAGAAGGCGGGCAGAGCGCTTTGGACGGGCGACGAGCTGCCGGTGCAAGAGCGGTTGGCAAACGCTCTGATTTCCTACGTCCGCTACGTCGGCAAGACCTTCTGGCCGACCGACCTGGCGCTGGTTTACCCTTATGAGCATCATTGGCAGGGCCACTTGGTGTTCGGTGCTGCGGCCCTGCTGTTGGCTTGGTCATGTTTATGTTTGTGGGGGGCGAAGCGGTATCCTTTTGGTGTCGTCGGCTGGTTCTGGTATCTGGGAACACTCATCCCTGTTATTGGGCTTGTGCAAGTCGGTGACCAGGCGATGGCCGATCGCTACATGTATATTCCGAGCATCGGGCTGTTCATTTTGGTCATTTGGGCTGTGGATGAACTGTTGGCCGCGCCAGCGTGGTTGGCGCGATGCAGGGTCCCTCTCGCCGTTGCGGCGCTCGCGGCTTGCTCTGTTTGCACTTCCGTTCAACTCAAGTACTGGGTCAATAGCGAGCAGGTTTTCCGGCATGCCATGCGGGTCACTGCCAACAATTACATCGCCGGCAACGCGCTGGGCAAACACGAGCAGGATCTCGGCAGGAGCGAGGTCGCTTTTGATCTTTACACTCGCGCCGTTGGCATCGAGCCGCGGTATGCTCCGGCACAATACAACCTCGGCACCGTTTTGTTGGAGAAAGGCCGGCTGGAAGAGGCCATCAAACACTTTGCCATGGCGGCAAAAGCCGATCCCGGCCTGCCTGAAGCTCAATACAACTGGGGAAAGGCACTCCTGGACCAGGGCAAGCTGGATGAAGCGGCTGCGCATTTTTCAAAAGCAGCCCAACTCGAGCCTGACGATGCTGAAGTGCATTACAGCATGGGAACTTTGTTGATGAAGCAGTCCAAACAAACCGAAGCCATCGCTCAACTCACGGAGGCCCTGCGGCTTAAAGCAGATTACCCTGAAGCCCATCGGAATCTGGCCCTCGTGCTGATGAGCCGGGGCAAGGTCAGCGAAGGCATCGCCCATTTTTCGGAGGTCGTCCGGTTGGAGCCGAAGAACCCGCGGGCACGCCTGGACCTGGGACTTGCGCTTCTGGACCAGAACCAGCCGGCCGCGGCGGAAAGGCAATTTGCGGAGGCACTCCGGCTGGAGCCGGATGATGCGGAAATGCATTATCGTCTGGCGACCGCTCTCATCCGGCAGCACAAGTCCAAGGACGCCATCTTCCATTATCGCGAAGCTCTGCGCCGGCAAGGAAATTATGCGGATGCGCTCAACGGCCTGGCCTGGATCCTTGCCTCCGAGCCGGATGCCGCGCTTCGCGCGGGTGACGAATCGGTGCGGCTGGCCGGACGGGCTTGTGAACTAACCCAGTACCGGCAGGCTGCATACGTGGTTACTCTCGGGGCCGCCTACGCGGAAGCGGGGCAATTCCCGCAAGCCGTTGCCACCACTCAGAAAGCCCGTGACCTGGCCCTGGCTGCGGGGGAAGAGGAGGCTTCGTCAAGAGCCGAAGAACTGCTCCGACTGTTCGCGTCGGGCCGCACCGTAGCGCAGGCACTGAATTCCAATTCGCGCGAAAGTCGTTGACCTGCTAATGAACCGACGGGCGGGAACCTCGGGTTCATCCGGCGGAACCACTTGATCGGGGCACGGACAGAGCGGTGCCCTCTTGGTTCTTACGGCGGTTGGCGGTCCCCCTGCGCGCCCAGAATGCCATCGAGGAATCGGCTTTGTTTCTTTGAGGGGTTTGTTTAAATAGGTCCAATGAACAAGCGCCGCGCCTCGATCAAACGTCTGACGCGAGAAACCCGCATCAGCGTCCGGTTGAATCTCGATGGTTCAGGCAAAGCCGCGATCGAAACAGGCATTCCTTTCTTCGATCACATGCTGACCCTCTTTGCCCGGCATGCGGTGGTTGACTTGATCCTGCGTTGCGAGGGTGATCTGGACGTCGACGCTCACCACACGGTCGAGGACTGCGGTATCGCATTGGGGCAGGCATTCGCGCGGGCGCTTGGGGACAAAAGGGGCATCCGCCGCTACGGGACGGGGTTCCATCCTCGAAACCCGTTCACCGCTGAAGCGTACGTGCCCATGGACGAATGTCTGGCGCGATGCGTGGTTGATTTTGGCGGACGGCCTCACCTGGTCTGGCGCGGCCTGGATGCTTTCGCCCATAAGGCCATCAGCCTGGCAGAACGCACCCAGGATATGTCCAGCGCCTTCCGGTTTGGCCTCGCTCGCGAATTCTTCCAGGCGTTCGCCAACGAAGCGCGCTGCAATCTGCATGTGGAACTTCTTTACGGCGGTGAACCCCACCACGTTGTCGAGGCGCTATTCAAGGCTTTTGCCAAAGCGGTTGACCTGGCACGGCTGCGCGATCCACGGATTGGCGGGCAGCTCCCCAGCACCAAAGGAACGCTTTAATCCACGTGAACTCAGGCGTCCACAGGCCCAACCAAACGCCTCTTACGGGCACCCCGCCGAAACGGGCTGTTATGGGAATGGGATTGCCTGCGTTCCGGGCTCACCCAGGGCCCTTTGAATAACCGCGATCTTCTCTTCGTCCAATCCATGGCTGAAACTGATCTTTCCTCCGCTGACGATGCGGCGCTGGTGAGGGCCGCGCAGAAGTGGGACATGGGTGCGTTTGAGGAACTGGTAGCGCGGCATCGCGACAAAATATACAGGCGCGCCTACAGCATGATGAGGAACGAGGATGAAGCACTCGATCTTTCTCAGGAAGCATGGGTCAAGGGCTGGCAGCGGCTGAAACAATTCCAGCGGGAATCGAGTTTCAGCACCTGGATGACGCGGATCGTGATCAACCTGTGTCTGGACGAACTGCGCAAACAAAGGCGGCAACGGACCGGGTCAATCGAGGAGCTGGACGAAGATTCGGGCGGGGTCGAACGGCAAATGCCCGCGGTGATCGTGAATCCGACCGAAAGGCTGGAGCGCGGCGAGCTGCGGCAGAGAATTGACCGCGGTTTGGATCAACTCTCTTACGAACACCGGACGGTGCTGGTGCTCCACGAATTTGAACAAATGGAATACAAAGAGATTGCCAAGGCCATGGATTGCTCGATCGGCACGGTCATGTCGCGCCTGTTTTACGCGCGCCGGAGGCTGGCGGCTGTCCTGGCGGATTTGAAAGATGCAAAATAGGCTCGTTAAAACGTTGAATCGCTACAGCGTTAAACCGTCGCCCGATTTGACGATTCACCGATTCGCCAAGTTAACTTTTTTGTCATGACCGCGGAGCAACAACTCAAACTGCAGGCTCTTCTGGACGGCGAATTGCCCGAAAAAGAAGCCCGCGAAACGGCGGCCTGGGTGGCGCGCGATGCCGAGGCCGCGGACCTGGCGAGGGAATTACGCCAGACGCGCCAGGCGCTCGCTGATGCCGAGCCGGGGTTGAGAGTGGCGGAATCCCGTGAATTTTACTGGTCCAGAATCGAGCGGGACATCCGGCGTCTGGAACAGGCGCCCACGCTGTCACAACCCGTCTCTGTCCTGGCGCGGCTGCGGCGTTTGCTCGTGCCCGTGAGCGCGGTGGCGGCGCTGGTTGTGATCGTGCTTGCCACTGGCCTGTGGGTTGGCTTTTGGGGACGGCCAATTAGGCCAGATACCGAAATGACCATGGCGGACTCAGGCGCGTTTACGTATCATGATTACGCGAACGGGACGACGCTGGTTTGGCTGGACTATCCGGCGGAAAGGTAGTTGGCGGCACGAGCGTTTCCTTGATAACGTGAGCGGCAAAATGAGATTCAAGAAGATCTTACGGCCCTGGTGCGGTTGGATGGCGGTTGTGTGTTTCCTGCTGACATTCACAGGCCTTGCGGCTCAAGCGAAGGATTTGAAATTCGAAGCCCGTCTCATTTGGGCCACTCATGCCCAGAAATCTCCCGATCCCAATCACAAGCCTGTGACTGCCGAGGTCAGGAAAAAATTGGAAGCATTGCCGTTGAAGTGGGCCAACTATTTTGAGGTCAGTCGCAAGAATCTGGCTGTTCCCAGGGGCGGATCCGAACAAGTGACATTGAGCGACCAGTGCAGAATGGGAGTGAAGGATGTTAAGGGAGAATATATCGAAGTCTCGCAGATCGGAAAAGGCGTACCGGTTTTGAAGCTGACCCAACGGCTTCCCAAGGGAGAGATGCTGGTTCTGAGTGGCAACGCTCCCGACGCTACCGGCTGGCTGGTGGTCTTGAAGCGGGTCGAATAGGGCGCGGCTTAGCCGTCTGAGTATTTCGTGGTTTCTACTGAATGGCGACAGCTTAGCGGGTTTTTGCAGGTGTGGCATTTGTCGGAACTTCTAGTTCTCTATGCAAAAGCGCCGCGCGAAGACTTTTTTGAGCCGGGATGAAGCCGGGATCAATTTTCAGAGCTTGCTGGAATCGGGCAATCGCCGCGTCCAACTGTCCCTTCCGTAGAAAAGCGACGCCGAGGTTGTTGCAGGCTCCTGCACAATTCGGCTCGAATTCCAGGGCCTTGTGATAATGAGCGATGGCCTCGTCGATCTGTCCCATTTGGAGCAGGGCGTTGCCGAGATTGCACTGGGCATCGGCGTTGCGGGGCTGGATTTCCAGGGCCCTGTGGAGATGGGCGACCGCCTCTTTTAATTGACCGCGATTCATAAGAGCAGCGGCGAGATTGTTGTGGGCTTCCGCATAGTTGGGCTGGATCTCCAGGGCCTTCTGAAAACAACAGAGCGCCTCATCGGCCCGGCCTCTTTCGTAGAGAGCAACGCCGAGATTGAAGTCGGCAATATAGTTGTCCTTGTTCACCGCCAGGGCATGCCCGAAAAGCCTTTCGCTGTTCCGCCAGAACCGGAGTTGCCGCCCGGTCGCAATCAAACTTCCGGCAAGCACCAAGGCCGCGAGCGAAATGAGCATCGCGGGCCGGAGTCGCCGTCTGGCAGCCGGGTCACCGACGGCAAACGTGACTCCGATGAACACTCCTATCTGTGGCAAGTAGGTGTAACGATCCGCCATTGCCTGGAGCCCCTGCTGCACCAGGCCAATCACGGGCACGAGCATTCCCAGGAACCAAAGCCAGCCCGTCAGCAAATATGGTTTCTGCCGCCGTGCGCGCCAGATCAGCCACGAAATCGCGCCCAACAGTGCTGCTGCCGCCGCCGCTTGCTCCCACGGAAACTGTTTCGGCAACAGGCGGATGAGCGTCAGGTTCACGGCCCAGACGGTTTCGATGAGATAGTTTGCATAGGAAATCACCGCGTTTTCGCAACCGAAAAGCAGGGGATGCGACTCCAGCGGGGCGAGCGAGCCGCTGCGCTGCATCGCGAGGAACGTGACCACGCAAGAAGCTGCAGTCAGCGCAAAAAACGGCCATTTCTCCAGGGCCAAACGGTACCAACGCGACACTCGAGAGCCGGACCCTGAAGATCTCTGGAGCGGCCAATAGTCCAGCAACAGAAGTGCAAACGGCAGCGTCACGAGCACCGGCTTGGCCATCAGTCCGAGCCCGAAGAAGAACAGCGCCAGGCCGTAGTCGAGCGACGCAGCCTTTGCCCTTTCCCGCTTTTGGGCGTAGCGCACGTAAGCTGCCAGCGCCAAGAGGCCAAAGAACGTGCACAGCACGCCTTTCCGCTCCGCCGCCCAGGCCACCGACTCCACCCGCAGCGGATGCCATGCGAACAGCGCGGCAACCATCCCGCTGCGCCAAAGTGCGCCGGTCAGACGCAATAAAAGCAGAAAGAGCAGGAGTGCGTTGAGCGTGTGCAGCAACACGTTGACGAGATGATGCTTTCCGGCGTCCAATCCAAACAACTGGCAGTCGAGCATGTGGGACAAAAAGGTGAGCGGCTGCCAGTCACCTGCGTGGGCGGTGGTGAACGCCCATTTCACCCCCGCCCAGGTCAGGCCGGCCCGGACCATTGGGTTCTCCGTCACATAACCCGGATCGTCATAGACTAAAAACTCATGCTGCCGCACCGGCCAATAAGCCAGGAGCGTCAACAGCGCGAGCAACCCACAGACGATCCATGGGCCACGCGATAATCCCATGAAACGGGGCAATCCGGAGCCTGGTCCGGGCTGCCTGTCTGGAGCCCTGTCTGGGCGCAGCATCATGTCACACCTCGGGAACATCCCAACACCGACGCCGTGGGCGCACTTTGGACGTGTGATCGGTTTCCGTCAAAAGAATTCCCGCTAACCGTATTACTCACCCGCGTAAAATGGCCGCCGACCCTAAAGGATTTACCCTCGTTCAACCTGAGTGAGTGACCGTCCCCAACGCTTCAACGCCCCACGTTTTTGCGCGGGGCGTTGCGCTTCTATTCTGAAGCTGTCAACTCCCGACGCTGGCCAGTTCTTCGTTGTTGGCCACGTTCAGGATTTTGAATTGCTCGGCGTGCATGGCCGGGTCTTTGCGGAACGAGAGTTTGCCGAAGTAACGCTTTTCTATTTCGATAAGATGTTTTTCGTCCTCGGTGCGCAGGCGCTCCAGTACCGACGGATGCACGACGATCAGGAGCTGGAAATCGGACTCATCACGCGGTCGTTTTTTGAGGATTTCGCTCAGTTTGCGTTGGATCTCGACACTCATCGTCAGCGCGCTCTTGACCTTGCCGCGGCCCTTGCAATAGGGGCAATCGTCGTACACGGCCGCCCGCACGCTTTCGGAGTGGCGCTGCCGTGTCATCTCCATCAATCCGAGCTGCGAAATGGGCAGGATATGCGTCTTGGCTTTGTCGCGACGCAGCCCCTCCTTGACGCGCTGATAAACGGCCTGCTGGTCGCGGCGTCCCTTCATGTCGATGAAATCCAGCACGATCAGGCCGCCCATGTTGCGCAGGCGAAGCTGCCGGCAAATCTCGTCCGCGGCTTCCAGGTTGACTTTGAGAATGGTGGATTCCTGGTCGCGGCCGCCTTTGTGCCGACCCGTGTTCACGTCGATGGCGACCAGCGCCTCGGTCTCGTCGATGACGATGTAACCGCCGCTCTTGAGGTGCACCTGGCGGGAGAAGGCGTTCTCGAGTTGTTTGGTGATATTGAAACGGTCGAAGATAGGCTGCGGCTCGGTATAGACTTTGACTTTGCCGGCCGAGCGCTTCGAAATCCTGGAGATCATCTCGCGCATGCGGTCGTAGGCTTTGGGATTGTCCACGACAATGCGGTCGACGTCTTCCGTCAGGAAGTCACGGACCGTCCGCTCAATCAGGTCGGGTTCCTGGAAAACACACGAGGCGGGCGGCAGGTTCTTGATGCGCTCCTGGACGGTTCGCCATTCTTCCAGCAACAGGGCAAGGTCGCGGACGAAATAGCGCTTTTGCTGGCCTTCGCCGGCGGTGCGCATGATGACGCCCATGCCGTCTGGAATGGACAACTCCCGCAGGATTTTCTTCAAGCGCTGACGTTCCTGCTGGTTTTCAATCTTCCGCGAAATGCCGCTCTGGTCCGAATTGGGCAACAGAACGAGATACCGCCCCGGCACCACCAGGTTGGTCGTGACGCGCGGGCCTTTGGTGCCGATCGGACCTTTGGTCACCTGCACGATGATATCGCTGCCCGGCGGGTAGAGGCGGGGGATGTCTTTTTGCGTGATTTTTGGTTTGTCGCGCCGGCGGCCTTCGCGCTCGACAATTTCGACCCCGCTGTCGAAATTGCTGGGGACGATATCCCAGTAGTGCAGGAAGGCGTTTTTTTCGAAGCCGATGTCCACGAAAGCCGCTTTCAGGCCGTCTTCCAGGTTGCGGACTTTGCCTTTGAAGATGCTGCCCACCAGGCGTTCTTCGCTGGTGCGCTCGATGTTGAACTCTTCGAGGCGGCCCTCTTCCGAAATGGCGACGCGCGTTTCGAGCGTTTCGGCATTGATGATGACCTCTTTATGGATCTTTTTGACGGGTTTAATCAAACCCTGGACCTTTTTGACCAGGGTGGTGGCGGCGACGCGGAGGGTTTCGACGATGCCCCGGGGCGCCTCTTGAACCGGTACGGGCTCAAAGGGCTTGTTCTCCTGCACTTCGGCGGGAGTGGCCGGATACGGTTCGCGAAAATTGCCTTTGCGTTCGGGTTTCGACTCCTGGGGTTGGGCCGGGGGCCCTTCGGGCGGCAAACCCGCCGCCACGTTCTCGGCGCGCTCGATTTCCTGGGAGTGCCGGCGTTCATAGACTTTGTCACGCGCGCGCTGCTCGCCGCCGGTTGCCTCGGCGCGGGCTTCGGTCGCATCCCGGTCCGGCTTTTGCGAGGCATGACCCAATCCACCACTGGGGCGGAAACGCATCCCTCGGCGTCGACGGGAGAAATTTCTATCACTCATGGTCAGTATCCCTTTCGATGTATGTAAACGTTTTGCAGAACGCCTGCCGCGATCAGCGAGCAAATCACTGAAGATCCCCCATAACTCAGCAGGGGCAGCGGGATGCCCGTGACAGGCATTAAACGGATATTCATGCCGATATTGATGAACACATGGCTGAAGAGGAGTGTGACCGCTCCCACGGCCAATAGTTTGCCCAGGCGGTCGCGCGCCTGGCCGGCGATCCTGATGCCAGTGAACAGAACCACCGAATAAAGCGTGATCACCGTCACGCTGCCGACGAATCCTTCCTCCTCGGCAATCACGGAGAAAATGAAATCGTTGTGTGCCGCGCCCGGCGGCAGAAAACCGAGAGCTGTCTGGCTTCCATGGCGCCAGCCTTTGCCCCCAAAACCGCCGGACCCGACGGAAATCTGCGCCTGGCGTACCTGGTAGGATTTTTGATCCTGCAATTGCCTGGCCTTGAGTTTCTGTTCCGCCGTGGCATTGCGCGGCGCGAAGTTCATCCCAAAGTAAACCATCAGCCGCTGCTTCTGGTAGTCTTCGAGTTTGACGGTGTACCAGCCCGGCGGCGCGAAGAGCACGTCCGCCAGCAGCAGAATAATGACCACGCTCCCGGCGCCGACAAGCTTTGCCAGGTAACTCACGGGTGTGCCGGCGATGAACAGCAGGGCCGCCCCAATCGGCATGAGGATCAACGCTGAACCGAGGTCCGGCTCTTTCAAAATCAGCGCGAACGGCAGCGCGATCATGCCGATGGCGGACCAGAAAACGCGGGGCTGCTTCAATTCCTCGACCGGACGGCTGACGTAATTCGCCATCGCCAGGATGCACGCCAGCTTGGCAAATTCGGACGGCTGGAATTGGAACGGGCCGAGGTCCACCCAGCGCATCGCGCCCCAGCCGTGCGTGGCGCCGACGTGCGGGATGAGCACCGCGATCAAAGTCAAAATCGAAGCTGCGTAAACGATGCCCGCCCAGCGGGCCAGCGTGTGGTAGTCGATCAAACAGACGACCACCGCCGCGGCGGAGCCGAGCGCGTACCAGACCACTTGCCGGAACCACGCCTGCCGGAACAGCGGCGCCGCGCCTTCGGACTGGTCGGCGGCCGTGGCGCTGTAAACGAACGCCACGCCCACCAGCATCAGACCGATCAGGGCAAACACCTGCAGCCTGTCGATGCGCGATTGTCGCTCGTTGAGGATTTCTTCAAACATGCTCGATTCTCATTGGGCCTGCGCCAGGGTCCGCGGCGTTCTGCCCCGCTCGCTTTCCAGGATGGCTTCATAGATTTTCGCGGCGATCGGCGCGCAGGTCACTCCGCCGAGGACGCCCCGCTCCACCATCACGACCACGGCGTAATGCGGCTGTTCGTAAGGGGCGAACGAGATAAACCACGTGGTGTGATCGATCACCTGGTTCTGACTGTTCATCACCTGCGCCGTGCCGGTCTTGCCGCAGATTCTCAGCCCCGGCACGACGGCTCGCCAGCCGGTGCCCGCATCTTCCACCTCGTCCAACATTGCGTGTTGGAGAATTTCAAGGTTGTGCCGACTGACTCCCAGTTCATCGCGTACCCGGCCTTCGGGAAAGACGGCCGGCGGATCGCCTGAGGCGGGGTCCTGGGACTCGATCCGGTCCACGAGGCGGGGCCAGAGCACCTTGCCGCCATTGGCCAGGGCGGAGGTCATCACCGCCATTTGCAGCGGTGTCACCGCCAGGTAGCCCTGGCCGATGCAAATGAGGGCCGTATCGCCCGTGCTCCACCGGGAGTGCACTTGTTTCCAACCGGGCAGCGCGCCGGGAGTCTCCTGGCGGGTTGGCAGGCACATCCGCTCGCCCAGGTGCAGCCGGTGGGCAAGCTTCAGGATGTTCGTAATGCCGGCTTTCATTCCGTTGGTGATGAAATAGGTATTGCTGGAGTGCATGATCGCCAGCCGGAAGTCGTAAATGCCCGGCGGGGCAAGGTCGTGGAATGGACGGCCGACATAAATGACACCCGGGTTGTAAATGGTTGCTTTCGCGTCCAACCCCGCTTCCAGACAGGCCAGGCCGATGACGGTCTTGAAGATCGAGCCCGGGGCGTAGTTTTCCTGAGTCGCCCGGTTGATCCGGGGACGCAGATCGGGGTCGTTGAGCCGCTGATTGTCGCTCAGGGAAAGACCGGGAATGAAGGAGTTCGGATTGAACGCGGGGGCGGACGCCATGGCCAGGACATCGCCGGTGTGGACGTCCATGACGACCACCGCCCCGCGCGGGGTGCCGTCCACCCGCGCACCCTGCAGCGCCTGTTCTGCCGCCTGCTGGATGTGCAGGTCGATGGTCAGCACGACGTTCCGGCCGGGTTCGGCCGGCGACCAGATGTTCTCGGCCTGGCGATAGCCGAGATTGTTGACGAGCACGGATTTCACGCCCGCGCGACCGTGCAATTCCTTTTCGTAACCGGCTTCGATGCCGAGCACGCCGCTGTAATCCGGCAACCGGTAGTAGAAGAAGGCGTTCTCGCCCTCGATGGAGCGGTCATCGTAGCGCAAGTGGCCGAGCAGATGCGCCGCCGTGGTCTGGTGCGGATAGAAACGGCAGGACTGCATTTCCAGATCCACGGACACGGGATTGATGAGTTGCTCCTCGAAACGGGCGATCTGAGCCGGGCTGATATTTTTGACCAGCGGGCAGGGGAGAGCCAGGCGCTTGGCGTAATGGTTCGTGAACTGGTCGAAATCGAAAGCCAGCGGCTGCTGCAGTCGCTGGCTGATCTCTTGAACGACACCGGTGGCGACGGCGTAGCGCGCCTGCCAGGTCAACGCGGCGATCTGTTCCTTGTTCAGCGTGACATACTGTGTTTTGACCCGGCCTGAACCCAACCCAAGCCACCGTTTCCATGGGGCAGGGGAGTTGGTGATCACTTTCACCGGGCGCAACCGCGTGTACTCTGCCCGGAATTGATCGCGCAATTCATCGAGGTACAGACTGATGTTATAGCTGGGCTGGTTTTCCGCGAGCACGACGCCGTTGCGGTCGAGAATCTTTCCGCGCACGGCCGGAAGGCGGACGGTGCGGAAGGACTGAATTTCCAGATTCGCCTGGTAATCACGCGACAAAACGATCTGCACCCACCAAAGCCCGGCCAGCAGCACCCCCATGCCGCCCAGCACCCCCAGCGTCAGCCAGCGGAGCGGCGGATCGTTCTTCTTCAGTTGGTCGAAAATCAGCATGGCGGCGGCAGCGGGGCAAGGGAGTGATGGAGTGATGGAGGAATGGACTGACGAAAGATACCTTCAGAGGCTGGACGCCTCTCCGTGAACCGCCGATCTTGGAGGGAAGCGCTTCGTCGCTTCCCCATCGCTTTCTTGAACAGGGCACCGACGGAGCGGTGCCCTTCAGGTTCAGGGTCACCCTGCGCAGTGCTGAAATCGTGGAGACTTTCCATCACTCCAACACTCCAAGACTCCAATACAGCATTCATCTTCGCCCCCTCTGGATTTCCCGGTCCGGGCGAAAACTGGGTTCGATTGCGCGGCGATAGTTCAACGCCCGGTCGAAGAGGTCGAAGAACTGGAACAGGACCGGGGCCGCCACCGCTCCGCCAAACATCATTACCAGCCACTGCCAAATCGATCCCCAGCCCAACAGCGGGGCGTGACCTGAAGTCAGCAGCAGCAGAACGGTCGCCACCGGTACCGCGGCGCTCGCGACCAGCCCGAGGATGAATTGGGCGAACAGTTCGTCGCGCAGCACCAGCTCCCGTTGGCTGTACAACACAAGCCCGCAAACAAACAGCGGCAGCACCGTGATCCCCAGCGGGTTGGCGGACAGGGTGTCGAACAGCAAGCCGCCGAGCACGGCGACCAGGGTCATGGTGGTTAATCCGGTGCGCAGGCTGGCATAAACGATGAGCGCCGGCAGCAGGTCGATTTGCGCGCCCAACAGATGGCGGATGCCATTGAAGGCGCCCTCCAAGAAGACGGCGAGCAAAGTCGTTAGCAGGAGTAGAATGGAGTTCAGGGTGCGCATAGGGTTTGGAGGATCCGGCATCCGGCGCCGAACAACCAACATCGAAAGCGGAATCCGCCGGCAATCGCCGCTTTTGATGTTCGGAGTTCGACGTTGAGCGTTCGATGTTGATGCATTCTCATGGAAACAGCACCCAGACTTCTTCCAAGCCGCTGAGATTCGCGGCCAGTTTGACCCGCGCTTCGGTGTAAAGACCGTATTCGACCTGGCGGAAATCCACGATTTTCCCGATGGGGATTCCCTTGGGGAAGATTCCTCCGAGACCGCTTGTGAGGACGTTTTGGCCCGGCTTGAGGTTGGCGTCTCTGGACAGGTAACCCAGCGTCAGCAGCGAGCTGTCGAACAGGCCGGCGGTCTCCAGGATTCCCGCGTCGTGCGTTTCGTTTTCGACCAAGGCGGCGACTTTGCAGTTGGGATCACCGACCAGAACAACCTGGGAACGCGTCAGGCTGACGGAGGAAATCCGGCCGACAAGCCCATCGGCGGTCAGCACCGGCAGATTGACCCGCACCCCGTCCCGGCTCCCCAGATCGATCTGCACGTTGCGCCACCAGTTCGCCGGCTCGCGCAGGATCACGTTCGCGAGTTTCAGTTTCCAGGGGCTCTTTTGTTGCCATCCCAGGAGCTGCCGCAGCCGCGCGTTCTCGCGGGCGGTTTCCTCGGCTTGCATCGTTTCCAAGCGATGCTGCTGGTCTTCACGGCGCAAAGCCTCGTTTTGTCGCAACAGCTCACGTCGGGACACGAGCCGTTCGCCGGCCTGCCGGGCGACCTGGTGGGCGGAATTGGCCAGCCCGAAGAGCGGGAGAAACAGGCTTCCCATCGCCAGTTTGATTCGAGCCGCGGTTGCAGTGGGCAGATTCAACAGGATCAGCGCCAGAAACACCACCAGAATCAGGGCTATGTAATGCGGCCGCTTTATCATTCAATTCACCATACGGTTGTTTCGACTTTCGGGCCGGGGGTTTCGAGTTGCGAAGGCATGACAACGAACAACACGAAATCCGAACCCTAAAACACGAAACGACTGACGCAGGCGAATGCGGGAATTACCTGGAGTTGGAGGAGACGCGCTTGAGAAACTGGAGTTCCTGCAGAACCCGGCCGGTGCCTTCCGCCACGGCGCTCATGGGATCATCAGCAACGTGAACCGGCAAACCGGTTTCCTCGGCCACCAGCCGATCCATGCCGCGCAACAATGATCCGCCGCCGGCCATGACGATGCCGCGGTCTATAAGATCCGCGGAAAGTTCAGGGGGAGTGCGTTCGAGAGTGATGCGGACAGATTCCAGTATTTGAGAAAGCGGCTCCTGCAAGGCTTCGCGGATTTCTTCGGAACGGATCGTCAGCGTTTTCGGCAATCCGGCGCTCAGATCGCGGCCTTTTACTTCCATGGTTAATTCCTGCTCCAGCGGAAAGGCTGAACCAATGCGTATCTTGATCTCTTCCGCTGTGCGTTCGCCTATCATCAGGTTGTAGGCCCGTTTCATGTGCGCCACGATCGTTTCGTCAAATTCGTCTCCGCCGACCCGCAGGCTCCGGCTGAAGACAATCCCGGCCAAGGAAATGATCGCGATCTCGCAGGTCCCGCCCCCGACATCCACGATCATGTTGCCCGCCGGCTCATGCACGGGCAGACCGACGCCAATCGCCGAGGCCATCGGTTGCTCGATCAGATACACTTCCCGCGCTCCTGCATGAGTTGCGGAATCTTTGACTGCCCGTTTCTCGACTTCGGTGATTCCTGAAGGCACGGCAACAACCACTCGTGGCGCGATCAGTTTTCGATGGTGGACCTTCTGAATGAAGTGGCGGAGCATGGCTTCGGTAATCTCGAAGTCCGCGATCACGCCGTCTTTCATCGGCCGAATGGCCACGATATTTCCCGGCGTGCGTCCGAGCATCCGTTTGGCTTCTTCGCCCACGGCGAGGACGTTGGTGGTGCCCGCCTGAATGGCAACGACCGATGGTTCCCGTAAGACGATGCCTCGATCGCGTACGTACACGAGGGAATTAGCCGTCCCCAGGTCTATCCCAATATCATTGGAAAACAGGGTTTTGACTTGCGCAAACATGAACTTGCCTAACGCAGCCACAAATTAAGAGCCGATAAGCTAACAGGTCAAGATTATTAACCCTCATTTCCATGTTTTGAACAGTGAGAAGCCAAGTTGTTGAACGGCAGGATCATGCGGGGTTCGCGCTTGTGGCTTCGGTTCATCTCATCCGGCTCAACGCCAGCCACCATGTCAGAATCACAAGCCCCGAAAACAGCGCGCCGGCAATGAGATTAGCAGCGGCATTTTGCGCGAGTCGTGGCGCGAGCCTTAAGGCGATCCCCAGCAGCAATCCGGTCGCGAACCCGCCCGCGTGTGCGATCAGGTCGGTGCCCGGACTTGATCCGAGCAACAGGAACAGCATCAACCCGGCGACGATTCCGCCGAACACGGCTTTCAGCGCGCGGGGATGTTCCCGCCAGGTCGATGCCGCCTGCACGGCAAGCAAACCAAGGCAGCCCATGACCATCCCGGAGGCGCCCAGACTTCGGTGGTCGGGGTCGATAAGCCATGTCGTCACGTTTCCTCCGGCGCCGGCCAGGTAAGCCGAAAGCAGGCCGAGGCCGGTTCCATAGGCGCCCATGGCCAGACCGAGCAGAACCAGGCCAAAGCCGGCATTGGCCGCCAGATGACCGACGTCGGCGTGAAGCAACATGGCCGTGAAGAGCCGCCACCATTGTCCCCGTGAAACAGCGGCGCTGTCCATCAAACCGGGGCGGTGCAGATCCATTTGTTTCGCATCCAGCCAGAAGACGACACAGATCAGAAAAACCCAGGCCAGGCTGCCCCAATCAAACAGCACTTTCTGGCGGATGTTCTGCCGCCACGGCCAGCAGCGATTCTCGAGACGGTATTGCCGGATCTGCTTCAGCGCGCGTTCGTAATCCGGCGCCGCCACAATCAATCCCCAGCCCGACTCGGCGGAGTGGTCGATGGTGCTTTCGATTTGCTGGCTCAAGAGCATCAGGCTCCAGTCCATGGCCTGGCGTCGGGAGCGCACACGAATTCGCGCGTTTTTGGATTCGATGGGTTGCGTCACGGCGGTAGCGGTCGTTAGCGCCACGCGGAAGATGAGGCATTTCGGGACGACAGGCAACCCTGCGGGTGGCGCTCGCCGAATCCTGTCCGCTGCGAACCGGGACTCCGATGAATCGCGAGCGGGCGGTTCGCGGTCGGAGCGCGCGTAGTGGGCACAGTTCGGTGGGGCGAGACTCCCGGCGAGCCGCGCGTTGATTGGAGGGCACTGCTCCGTCAGTGCCCAAGAAATCAGGGAAGCGACAAAGCGCTTCCCTCCAACGCCATCACGGCTCGCGAAGGCGCTCGCCCCACCAACTTTTAGGCTGAATTGCACCACAATCCGGGTGCGTCCCAGCTTGGGTTGTGGCCCGTGTTGTGACAAATCCGTTAACTTTCCAGACGGATGGCCGATGGAGGATTTGAAGGCGAGCGACGGTTCAGCAACCGGGTTTCGGGGCAGGATGAGCAAGAGAGTGGTCTGGAGCTGATCCTGCTTTATATTGCATCAACGATGAGTCGCGCGGCCGGAAGCGCGGGTGCGCGATCGGTGGATTCGTCGAGAAACAGATGACGCCAGCGATGAAAATGATTCAACCCAACTGCCGGGTCCAATTCGCCGCCGAAGACGTGGATTTCATTCTATCCGTGCTCGGCCGCCGGATCGGGAGCGAGGAATGCCTGGTTCAATTGCTGTCAGGCGAGGAATCTCGCGATTTGATTCTGGATGACGAGGCGCTCCTCCGGGCGCTGTTGGAGCGCCGCGGTTGCCTGCGCGTTTCCAGCCGCTTCTATTTCTACATTCTGGTGCGAAATGTTTTCCGGCGCTCCGGCCTTCAGGACCGCGCGGTGGCGGATTACGTCGCCGAGGTGCTGGCGGAATTCGCGCGCGCGGAGCGAACGCGCTGTGTTGTTGCCGGACAGGCCAACGCGCTGGAGCACTTCTTCGAAATGCTGGCGGCGCTGGAGCAGGCCGATGAACGCACAAGTTTTTTCATCCGCGCCCACATCGGGAATTGCTCCCTGTTTCTTTCCGGCGTGTTTCCCGATCGGATTCGGTTTCGCGCCGAGGCGCGCGGTTGTCCAGACCTGAAATATTACGAGGCCCTGGGCCGGACACATTATCGCGCGGCGAGCGGGCATCGGCTGGCGCAACGCTACGAGCTGGCGGAGATTTTCATCACCCTGTCCGAGCGGTTTGAAACGTCTCGCCTGGCTCTCAATGACATGGCGGAGCGGCTCCTCTCGATCGGCGACCCGGATTACTCGCTGGAGATGTTGTCGAATCCGGATTGCGGCGAATCAGCCGCTGGCCAAGGAAATTGATTTGGCCGACACCTTGTCGCTCACGCTGGCGCTGCCATTCACCGGCGGGAATCGGTCAGTAATCCAAGCTTTTCGAGCGCCACCCGGGTCTTCTCCGGCGATTCCTGCAGCACCGCGTGCCAACCGCGCGCCGCGCCCGCGGCGATATTTTCGGGCAGGTCGTCGATGTACACGATTTGGTTGCCCCGGCGCCCGGTTTCGCGTTCGACCACTTCGTAGAGTTTCGCGTCGGGCTTCATGGCGCCGTGTTGGTAGGAAAAAATGTAGCCGTCGAAATTGGCGAAGAAAGGAAAGCGCCGGCGGATGTGCGACGCGGCCAGATCGTTTGTATTGGAAAAGACGTAGGTGGGAAATCGTTTGTCCCGCAGGGCCGCATGCAATTCCACCATGAACGGGATTGGGGTGAAAATGTCCGCGAAATACTCGCCAAACTCGTCCCGGGTTCCGGAGAAACCGCACGCGGCGCGGATTTCGTCGAAAAACTGCTGGGTGGTCACCAACCCGAGTTCGTACCGGCGCACGAGGGGGGCGTGATCGGTGAAAAGTCGGACTTCATCGACCGGTCCCTTGCAGCGCGCAGCAATGCGGCGGGTGGCGATGGCATAATCGAAATCGACGAGGACCTTGCCCAGGTCGAAGACAATTACAGATGGTTTAGTCATAGCGGAAGTTGATTGTGTGATCGAGAAAGGGTATTGCCCTCAGCCTAACCCTCTCCCATCCGATGGGAGAGGGAACAGCCGTGAACGCGCGCTGACATTCCCTGGCGCGTCAGTTTCGCCAACCGGCTGGCGCAAGTCCTCCCTCTCCCGTCGGACGGGAGAGGGCCGGTAGGCCATCCATGAACCGCCAAAGACTTGAGCGCGGAGCATTCCTTTAGGTCATCTCCCTCCGGCCCTCCAGGGCGCGGCTCAGGGTGAGTTCGTCGGCAAATTCCAGCCCGGTGCCCGCAGGCAGGCCGTGGGCGATGCGGGTGATCTTCAGTCCGGGGCGAGCCAGCCGTTTGGCCAGGTAGAATCCGGTAGCGTCTCCTTCCACGTCGGTTCCCAGGGCGATGACGATTTCCCGGATGGGCTCCCCGGCCAGCCGTTTCTCCAGCTCCGAGATGCGCAGGTCCTCCGGCTCGATCCCGTCCAGCGGCGAGATTTTGCCGCCCAGCACGTGATATTTGCCGCGGAACGTGCCGGACTTTTCAATGCTCAGAATGTCCACCGGTTGTTCGACCACGCACACGAGCGAAGCATCGCGGCGCCCATCACCGCAAATGTCACAAGGCGATCTCTCCGTCAAAGCGCCGCAGACGGAGCAGAACTGGATTCGCTCGCGCGCGCGAACGATCGCTTCGGCCAGTTGCTTCGCCGCGGCAACATCCGATTGCACCAAATGCAGCGCGATCCGTTCGGCGGAACGCGGCCCGATGCCGGGCAGCCGGTTCAGCGCGGCCATGAGCATGGTGATGGATTCGGGCAGGGCCATGTGCAAATGCAAAATTAAAAGTGAACAATCAAAAATGAAGGACTTTCAGGTGCTCGCGGCATTTTTAATTTCATCCAAGGCCCGGCAGGTTAAACCCGGCGGTGACTTTGCCCATTTCGGCATTGGAAATGTCCTTGGCCTGGCGCAGCGCCTGATTCGCCGCGGTCAGAATCATATCCTCGAGCAGTTGCGCGTCCGCGGCGTTGATCGCTTGCGGATCAATTTTGATGGAGGCAATCGAGCCGTCGCATCTGGCCACCACCGTGACCGCGCCGCCGCCGCTCGTCGCCTCGATGGTCCGCTGGGCGAGCAGGGATTGTACGTGCTCCATCTGCTGCTGCATGCGCGCAGCCTGTTTCATGAGCTTTCCGATGCTGGACATATCTTGAATTTCAAATTTGAGATTTGAGATTACAGAGTCAGGCGCGCACTTCCACAATCTGGCCCTTGAAAATCTCGAGCGCCTTCTGGATCAAAGGATCGTTTTTGAAATCATCTTTGCTAAAGGGTACGGGAACCGGTTTGTCTTTGCCCTGCGGCCCGGCCGCGGGCGCAGGCCGGCCCGGTGACGGGGACGTCGCGCTTGTTGGAGTCCGGGCGGCGACGGAAGCAGCGGTTTCGGCTCCGCTGGCGGCGCGTTTGGCGGGCGCTTCGGCTTTAACGAAGCTGATTTGGGCGTTGGCATGGCCGAGCTCGGCCAGTTTGGTCTGTAACAGCGCATGATTCCGCGCGTTATCCACCAGGCCGATATGATCCTCAAATTCCGGGTCGAAGCCGATGGTGAACACGTCTTTGACGAATGAAACCGGGTGCGCTTCCAGCAGGTAGGAACGTATGAACGGGCTGGCGCGTCCGGCGGATTCAACCAGTTTGGTCCACAGCTCGTCCAGGTCGGAACTGGCGGCCGACACGGCGGGAGCCGGCAAGGATTCCACCATGTCGGCGGCTGCGCCGGCGTTCGGCGTTTGACCGCTGGCCCGGGCTTCCGCCCGGAACGGTTTCGCGCCGGTCGGCGCCGTAGCGGGCAGCGGCATGGAAATCACTTCGCGGCCTTTCTCTTGCCGCAAATCCTGCAGCCGCTGCAGCACCGAATCGAGGCTGACCGCCCGCCACGCTTCGATGGCCTTGAGCAGGGCGACTTCCAGCAGGATCTTTTTCGACGCCGCCTCGCGCAGCCGGATTTCGGCTTCGGTCAACACTTCGAGGATGCGCGTCAGCGCCTCGGTGTCGGCCAGGGTCGCTTGTTCGCGCAGCGCCGCGGCCTCCGATTCCGTTATTTCCAGCAGAGTCAGATCCCCGCGCGAGACCTTGAAAATGAGCAGGTTGCGAAAATGGTTCAGCAGATCGGCCAGCAGCCGGGCAAGATCCTTGCCATGGTTGGTGAGTTCATTCAACTGGCGCAGGGCCGGCTCCACTTCCCCGTTCAGCACGGCTCGGGCAAGATCCAGAAGCTGGCTTTGGGCGGCCAGGCCGAACATGGAAAGCACGTCCGCCTCCTGGACGCGGTCGCCGCAAAAGCTGATGAGCTGATCGAGGGTGGATTCCGCATCGCGCATGGCGCCTTCCGCTCCGCGCGCAATGGCGTAGAGCGCGGCTTCATCGACCTTCACTTTTTCCAGTGTTGCGATATGGGCCAGGTGCTTGACGATGAGCGCCGCCGGAATGCGGCGCAGATCGAAGCGCTGGCAGCGGGAGAGAATGGTGGGCAGGACCTTCTCCGGCTCGGTGGTCGCAAACATGAACTTCACGTGTTCGGGCGGCTCTTCCAGCGTTTTCAGGAGGGCGTTGAACGCCGCCGTCGAGAGCATGTGGACTTCGTCGATGATGTAGATTTTAAACCGGGAGGAGCTGGGGGCGTATTTGCAGGTTTCGCGCAACTCCCGCACCTGCTCGACGCCGTTGTTGCTCGCGCCATCGATTTCCATCACATCCAGGGACCGGCCCTCGGCGATTTCCTGGCACCGGGGATCGGCTTCGTCGAAGTCGGCGTTTGGGCCGCCGGTGCAGTTCAGGCACTTGGCGAAGATCCGGGCGATGGTTGTTTTGCCGGTGCCCCGCGGCCCGCAGAACAGATAGGCGTGCGCGATGCGGTTCTGTTTGACGGCATGGACGAGCGTTTGCGTGACATGCTCCTGCCCGACCACGTCGCTGAAACGCTGGGGCCGATACTTGCGGGCTATGACTTGATAGGACATACAGGGCACATAGGACTTATGTTAGTAAATTCAGATGCCAGGGTGACCACGGCAGATGTCGAGCAAACTACCGTTGCTGCCTTCCGGCCCTGGCGGGGTTCGTAAGTCCACATTCCATGGGCCCTGGCACCAAAGAATGTGCGGCACCGGGGCCGTCCCTTCAAGGAGAATTACTTCGAGACGGGTGGAACCGCCTCCACTTTTGCGGTGGCGGTTTCCCGGGCGAACCGGTACATTCGGACCTGCGTGAGCGCAAGCGGTCAAGGATTTCAGGCTTGCCTGTTTCACCCCAACCTGGGTAACGAGGCCGTTACCGGGGAAATCTCTCTCGATCGCCGGTCGCTGCGATTCCGGTCCGAGACCGTCGTGGAGGAGATTCCGATCGATCAAGTGGTGATCGAACTGGCGAGGAGGAGTGACCGGATTTCCTTCGGCGACTCCGCTCGGCCGGAATTGCGGATTTTCACGTTGGATCAGTCCATCCTTGAGCACCGGGCGTTCACACAGTCCAGCCAGATCCGCGATCAGTTAAGAGCAATTATGACCCGGCGCGAACTGGTCCGCCGGTTGCGGATTGTGCTTTATTTCCTGGCTGGCTGTCTGTTGCTGGGCTGGCTGGGGTCATGGGGCACGGGCGCGATGGTGCGGTCACTCGCCCGCAGGGTGCCGCCCGAGTGGGAGCAGAAATTCGGTGACGCGCAGATTGAAAAGATGCAAAGCCGGGGCCTGCTGCTGGACAATTCCAACGAGGTGGCGGCTTTGAGCGCTCTGGCCGCGCCTTTGGTCCGGGTGGTGCCGCTGGGAAGAACTCCAGTCCATTTTCACATCGCGTCTGATCCCGTTCCCAACGCGTTTGCCATCCCCGGGGCGCACGTTATCGTTAATACAGGCCTGCTCCGGATGGCGGACAGGCCTGAGGAACTGCTGGGGGTGATCGCTCATGAACTGGCGCATGTCACGCAAAAGCACCACGCTCGCCAGGTCATTGCGGCGGCCGGGCCGATCCTGATTTTTGGTGTTTTTCTGCACAGCCGCCACGGTTTGGTGAACGTGCTGAGCGCGGGCGCGGGAGTAATCGTTTTTGAAGGGTTCTCGCAGGAATTCGAGCAGGAAGCCGACGACGTGGGCTGGAAGTATCTCGTTGCGGCGAACATTGATCCGCAAGGAATGATTGGTTTATTCCGCAAACTCCAGGTTCACAAAGCCATGGCAGGCGAGGATATTCTTCCGCAGGCGTTCAGCAGTCATCCGGCGTTGGACAAGCGCATTGCGCGGCTCGAGGCCAAGTGGAAGAGGCTTGCCCGCAAATCCAACTTCATTCGATTGACGAATGCAATACCGACCGGGGATTCCGCTCCGATTCCAGAGCAGATGTCGCGGTAGCGGCCCTGGCCGACAAACCCGGCTAGTGGCTGAACCACCCGAGCTTCTCCTTGTTGGTCAGGTAGAGCAGACCCAGTATGCGCATGTTGATAGTCAACAAGTACACGCTGATAAAACTCCAGCAGGCTCTCAGGGCAAAGGACGCAAAAAACAACGACCAGGATGTCGTGGTAAATGAAACCACTTTTACCAGGCCCACGACCGTGTTTCCCAACTGGCTGATCCCGAAGATGGAGGCAAAGAGAATGGCGGTGACAATGTATTGCAGGGGGACTTTGAGAATCGCCGGGATGACGATCAGAGGATTGGCAGACAGGGCGGTGTCTTTCATCGCCACCGCCAGGAAAGCCATCGGGAAATAAAAACTGCCCAGGATGCCCGTGACCATGATCGCGGAGACCGGCACGTCCACCTCAAACAGCCGGGCCACAAACAATCCAAGCGGCACGCCAAAGGCCATCAGCACCGTGCCGGTCAGGCGGAAGAAAGCTCCAAAAAGCTCGTCCATCTCGGGCAAGGATGGCATTTCATTGTCCCCGGCGGCGGTGGCGTGGATGATGTTCTGCATGTAAGAGAAGAGATAACCCAGGGCGACCATGGTCATGAGGATGCTGAACCAGCCAAAGCTCATGATCCGCAGGACCGCGAACAGCAGTGTGGCTACCAGCAAAATGAGAAAACCGCTGCCGTGGAACGGGTAAATAAGCACCCCGGGCAAACGCGCGAAGAACCCTTTGGGTGGCGCCGGGCGCTCGAGGCGCACCTGCAGCGGCACACATTCAACCCCGCAAGTCCGGCAGGTTTTCCTGACGACACCCCCAACCGTTCGCGACGTGACGCACAATTCGCAAAACGTCCGGTTGCACTTGTTGCATAAGTAGCGCGCCGGGGATTTGGGATGAAATTTACACAGTTGGCGGCCGGACTCGACCACGGAAGCGGGCGGAGGGATTACCGGAGGCGGCACAGGAGGCGCGGAAACTCTCGCGACGCGGATGGGCGCCGGACGTACCGCTGCGGGCGTCGCGGGTTTGTTGTCATCGCCGTAAAAAAGCATTTCCACCCCGCCGAGCCGGATGGTCTGGCCGGGGGTGAGTTTCGCTTCCTGAATGGGAGCGTGTTCGACGAAGGTGCCGTTGGTCGAGCCAAGATCCTTGATCTCCACCGAGTCATCGTGGACGACAATCTGGCAGTGCGAACCCGAGACGCTGAGGTCCTCGAGGGCGAAGTCATTGTGAGCGGCACGCCCGAGGAAGGTCGTACCCGGCTTGAGCTGGATCTCCCAAGCTTGCGGTGTGCCCGGATTAACCACAAGTCGGTGCATCATCGGTCCCCTCTGATCTGATCGGGTTCCTTGTACCTTCGCGCTGGCCGATTGTCCATAACAATCTCGGCGCTATGGCTTCGGGTTTCATACCTCGACACGTCCCGCCCATTCTGGAGGGCACTGCTTCGTCAGTGCCCCGATCAAACCCCTGTTGGAGGGCACTGCTTCGTCAGTACCCTGATCAAACCCCTGTTGGAGGGCACTGCTTCGTCAGTGCCCTGATCATAGAATGGGGAAGCGACGGAGCGCTTCCCTCCATCAAAACAAGGCGCAGCGGCTACGCCGGGCGGGATTGAGTCATCCAGCGCAGCACCTGCTCGGCTGCTTCCGTCGGAGCGGTGCTCAGCACGTTGTGGTCGGCGCGCCAAAGGATCCGGTAATCGCGCAACGCCGGGCAATGTTGGCGAAGCCAGGGGCGCACGCAGCACCACGGAACAATTGGGTCGATCAATCCGCTGAGCCCGTAAACCGGCACCGCCACTTGCTCCACCATCGCGCCGGGATTGCTCTGCGCAAGCAGGTGCAGACGGTGTTTGGCCGCCTGACGGTCCGGTTCGGTCCGGCGGGCGATGAATTCCTGAATGCCGGCGAGAGTTTCGGGAGAGCGGCGGTACCGGTAACGCGCGAGTCTGGCGTAGCCGAACATAAGGACTACCAGGAGCGAGAGCGGAATGTCGCCGCAGATGCGTTCGGCGAGCCGCACGGCCCAGCGCATGGGATGCCGGCCAAAACCCCCGGCCAGAATCACTCCTTCGATCGGGAATGTCTCCCGGGCAACCATGGGCCAGACAACTTGCGAACTGAACGATTCGCCCAGCAACCAGCCCCGTTTGATACCGTTCTTGGCGAGCGCGGTTTCAACACCCGCGGCATAATCGTTCAGGGACCATTGCCGCGTGCGCGGGTAGGTGATCTCGACAAAGCGCACCTGCCCGCCAAGCGCCCTCCGAAAACTTCCTATCAGAGTCCAATCCCCGTGCAACCCGGGCAGGTAAACCAGCGTCGGCAACGAGCTGTCGCCGTGAACGCGCACTTGCAGTTCTTCCGGCATGGCACTTTAGAAGGATTGGCGGGTGGTCTTCAAGCGAGCGAGTTGAACCAGGCAAACCAGGTAGCCGACGATGAAAAGCCGGAGCGGGCTGGGGCCGGAGGGAAAATAGGCCAGGTTGAAGCAGGCGGCCCCGGCGGCGGCGACGGCCAATCCCGTGTACCCGCTTAAAGGACGTGGAAGAGAGAGGACGCGGTTCATCCGGGCTCCTTTATGATCGGGATTTTCTGGGCGTTCTTGCCGAGCTTTGCCAGGGCCGTTGCAAATTGTCGCGCCCTGGCGACTGACATCCCTCCCCATGCCTGCCCGGCCAACGTGTAATATCCGGGCAGAATCTGTTCCAGCAGCCTCTTGCCATCGCCGGTGAGCAGGACCCGGTACGCGCGCCGGTCGCCGGCGTCGTCGGTGCGCGACACCAGGCCGCGCTTCTCCAGGCGGTCCACCAGGCCCGTTACGTTGGAGCGATGGGTAATCAGCAGCCGGCCGAGTTCAATCTGGGAGAAACCGTGCGGCTTGTGGGAGAGCAGGTTCAAGACATTGAACTGGCTGGGGCTGAGGTTCCATTGTCCGAAAAACAGCCGGCTGGCGTTCCAGAGCGCATCGGCGGTGCGCAGCAATTGGAGCAGGGCGCGGTAGCGGGCGCGGGTGGAAAAGGTCGTCGTCGTCGTGGCATTTGTTTACCATTGGATTGTTTATATATCAACAATAATCGGCGTCGCCTTGCCTTTCTCCAGCACGGCGGATGCGCCGTGGCGCCCGCAGGCGGGGGGTGGTCTGAAGACGGTTCCCGGACCTCGAACGCTCCCCGGTCCCGGCGATCCGGAGTTGGCAGGAATGATCGATTTCCCGAACGATCGCGGCAGGCTGGCCCGCCGCGGGCCGGGACGTCCCGCGGTCCCGGCGCAGCGGCATTCAGGGGCGCTTCTGCCGAGAGCCGGGCGTGGTTCCGAATTGTCAATCTGTCGCGGCACCGATACGTTAGAGTCAGCGCGATGACTTCGACACAACAGCTCTCGATGCTGGCCGGTGTGAATTGCGAAGTCGCATTCGACAATCTGACACGGCAGCTCTACGCGACCGACGCCTCGGTCTATCAGATCGAACCGGTGGCGGTGGCCTTTCCTCAGGACACCCGCCAGGCCATGTCGATCATCGAGGCGGCCGCTCATGCCGGGTTGGCGATCACGCCGCGCGGCGCCGGCACGGGGCTGACCGGAGGGGCCATTGGCGAGGGTGTCGTCATCGATTTCTCGCGCTGCAACCGGCATATTTGGGATTTGGACGTCGAGAAGCGGACGGTTCGCGTGGGGGCGGGGGTGATTCTCGATCAGCTCAACACGTTTTTGCGGCCGCATGGATTTTGCTTCGGGCCGGATGTGGCCACCAGCTCGCGCGCCACGCTGGGCGGCATGATTGCCAACAATTCATCCGGCGCGCACACACCGCTTTACGGCACGACGGCGGATCATGTGGTCGAATTGGACGTGGTGCTGGGAAACGGGCGTCTGGCGAAGATTGGCCCGGGACAAACCCCTCTGCCTCAAGAAAGCGAGCTGGTCGAGAATATCGTGTTGTTCAATCATCTGCGGATCGCCGAGCGTTGCGCGCCCGGCTTGCAGAAACGCTGGCCCGGTTACGGGCTCGCGCGCCTGCTCGGCGACCCGTCCAATCTGATCCACGTTCTGGCCGGCAGCGAAGGCACGCTGGCCGCCATCCTTTCCGCCCAGTTGAGAATTGTGCCCACCCCGGATGAGATCGGGATGTGCCTGATCTTTTTCGATTCGACGGCCGAAGCCATGGCGGCGGCGATCGTGGCGCTGGATTTGAACCCGGCGGCGGTGGAGCACATGGACCGGCTGCTGGTGGACCAGACGCGGGGCAATCGGGAATTCCAGATCGCGCGCGAGCTGCTGGAGTTTGACACGCAGCCTTTCGAGTCGGTTCTGGCCGTCGAGTTTTACGAGGACGTGGAACCCCGCCTGGAAGCGCTCCAGAAAAGGCCGCTGGGAACCAGGAAAAAGGTTCTGCAAACCCTCGCGGAGATCAACCATGTCTGGGCGCTGCGCAAGGCCAGCCTGTCGTTGCTCACCAGCCGCAAGGGCGACGCCAAGCCCGTCGCGTGCATCGAAGACACCGCGGTGCGGCCGAAGGATTTGCCGGTGTATTACAGGGAATTGCAGTCGTTGATGCGGCGGCTCGGGTTGGAGGCTTCCTTTTACGGGCATGCCGCGAGCGGCCTGCTCCATGTGCGGCCGGTCGTCGATCTGCATTCGGCGGAGGGGGTGAAAAAGTTCCGCCAGGTTACGGAGGAGGTCGCGGCGCTGGTGGGGCAGTTCAAAGGCTCTTTTTCCGCGGAGCACGGCGTCGGCATGGCCCGGACGGAATTCATGAAAGGGCAGGTGGGCGACGACTTGTACCTGCTGATGCGCCAGATCAAGGAGTCGTTCGACCCGCACAACGTTTTCAATCCCGGCAAGATCATTGCGGATGGCCGTTACCGGCTCGACACCCATTTGCGGACGAGTCCGGGGCATCCTTTGAAACTGCCTTTCGAACCGGTGTTGGCCTTTGCCGGGAGGGATGAATCGTTCGTGCGCAATCTGGAGCAATGCAACGGTTGCGGCGGGTGCCGGAAAGAAACGCCCACGATGTGCCCTACGTTCATCGCCACGGGCAAGGAAATCATGTCCACCCGGGGCCGGGCCAACGCCATCCGCGCGGCGCTGGAATTAAGAGGGCTCGACAGCGATAATTCGCTGTCCTCGCCGGAACTGGCGGAAGCGCTCGACAATTGTTTGTCGTGCAAGGCGTGCCTGTCCGAATGCCCGTCGAACGTCAACCTCGCGCTGCTGAAAGCGGAATTGCAGTTCGCGCGTGTCCGCCGGGACGGGATCGCGCTGCGGGAACGGCTCTTTGGCGGCGTCGACCGGTTGGGGCGGTGGGGCTGCAAAATGCCGTGGCTTGCCGACGGCCTGTTGTCTTCGTTTTTCGTCCGCCAGTTTCTGGCCTGGGGTCTGGGGATTACGGCGAAGCGGCCCATGCCGCGGTTCGCGCGTGTCCGTTTCGATCATTGGTTCGTCCAGCGGCAGCGGCTGAAGCTGCCCACCCGCGGACAGGTGATTCTTTGGGATGACACCTTCGTGCGATATTTTGAGCCGCACATAGGAGTTACCGCGGTGAAAGTGCTGGAAGCCGCCGGGTTCGAGGTCGTTCTGCCGGCGGGCCGCGAGTGCTGCGGTCGGCCGGCCTTCAGTCAGGGGCACCTCAGCAAGGCGATGCGCCTGGGACAGCATAACCTCGAGCTGTTGGCTAAAACGGCGAACGACGTGCCCATCCTCTTTCTCGAACCCTCCTGCTATTCGATGTTTGCGGAAGACTACCGGGAAATGCGGCTTCCTGGGGCGGAGCAGGTGGCGGGGCGCTGCTGGCAAGTGGAGGAGTTTCTGGACGAATTGTTGCGGCGCGAGCCGGAAGCGCTGCGTTTTCAGATCATGCCCGAGTTTGTGGCGATTCACGCGCACTGTCACGCCAAGGCGCTGACGAATCCGGCTTATCTGCATCGGCTGATCACGCGGCTGCCCGACTGCAAGGTCACCTTCCTGAAGACGGGATGCTGTGGCATGGCCGGCGCCTTCGGCATGCTCGAATCGAAATATGACTTGTCGGTGGAAGTCGCCAAGCCGCTCGTCGAGAAAATCAACGCATTGCCTTATGGAACGATCGTGGTGGCAGCCGGCGCCAGTTGCCGCCAGCAGATCGCCCATCTCACCCGGGTGCGTGCCCGTCATATCGTCGAAGTCCTGGCCGAAGCACTGGTCTAGGCATCGTCTCGTTCGGCGGCGGGTCCCCTGCATTGGAGGCAAGCGCTTCGTCGTTTCCCCATCTTTTTTGGTTGGGGCGCTGACGGAGCAGTGCCCTCCAGGAAATTGGGAACGGACGAGGCGATGCCCGGGCATCCCCGTGCATCAGCTCAGTTTTGCGAAAAATGCTTTCGCGGTGGCGCACGTGGCCGCGCTGAGTTCTTCCAGCGAGCAGCCCTTCACCTGCGCGACAACTTCCGAAATCTCCTTCACGTAAGCCGGCTCACAGCGTTTGCCGCGGTAAGGCGCCGGGGCCAGGTAAGGACTGTCTGTTTCCAGCATCAACTGCCGCAGCGGCGTGGCCGCAATGGTGTCCCTCACGTTCTGGCCGTTTTTAAATGTGGCAATGCCGGTGAAACTGACGAGCGAGTTCAGGGCCACGATGCGCCTCATGGCGGCGGCATCATTGGCGAAACAATGAAACACGCCGCGCACGCGGCCGGCGAAAGGTTCCCAAAGAGCGATGGTGTCTTCCAGGGCGTCACGCTGATGAATGACGCAATTCAGCCCGAGTTCAGCGGCGACTTCGAGATGCAGCCGGAAGAGGTCGGCTTGTTTTTGCCGGTAACGCTCATTCCTCGCGGCATTGCCTCCGGGTTGGTCACCGGGAAGACGATGATAATCCAGTCCGGTTTCGCCCAACCCCACCACCTTCGGATGCCGGCCCAGCTCGCGCAAGCAGGCGGGTAGATTGTCCGGCGCCTGGTCCGCGCGCGACGGATGCCAGCCCACCACGGCGGACACGCAGGGAAATCGCTCGGCGATTGCGATTGCCCGGCGGCTGCTGTCCAGGTCGGTGCCGATGGAGATGATCTTGGCGATGCCGGCGGCCTGGGCGCGTTCGATCACTTGCGGGAGGTCGGCCGCGAAGTCGGGATCGTCCAGATGCGCGTGGGTATCGTAAAAGAGTGCCATGGCACGCCAGGTTCCGTCAGAGCGTGCCTTAGAATTTCCAATAGGGCAAGGATGTCACTCGACTCCTTGTGCTTCGTGCCCCGGGCTACTGGGTAGGCCTCCAATCCAAGACCCTTAATTGGACCTGCCGCCGGTTATTGAAGCGGTTGATTTGCGGGGCGAAAGCCAGGTCGAAGCGTCCCACGGGCAGCGATTCATTCCCCGCGCCCCACCAGACGGCTTCGCAAGCTCCCCTGCCGTCCGTCACCCACATTTTGATCCCGCCGCGGCGGGATTTTTCCAGGCCGATGCGCTGGAGCGGACGTTGATGCATGAGGTTGCGCGCGAAAAACTGCACCGCCGGGTTGCCTTGGCCGGTCGGCTGCAAACGGTCCAGGTGGTTCAGGGTTTCCAAACTCATTTCCTCCAGTCCGACTTGCGCGTCCAGTTGCAAGGGCGGCTGAAGGGATTCAGGCGGGAGCGTGCGGCGGGCGATGTCGTTCAGGCGCCGGCGAAACGCGTCGAGATTCGCCGCTTGCAGGGTCAGCCCGGCCGCCATCGCATGCCCGCCGTGCCGCACCAGGAGGTCGTCGCATTGGCGCAGCGCGGCGGCGAGATCAAAACCGGCGATGCTCCGGCCGGAGCCGCGCCATTCCCCGCCTTCGCCGCCGACGATGATTGTGGGCCGATAAAATTCCTTCAGCACGCGCGAGGCGACGATGCCTACCACGCCGATGTGCCAGAGCAACTGGCCTTCGACGATGACAAAATCGGTTTCCGGGTTGAACTTCGCCCGCACCGCGCCGACCACTTCTTCGACAATGCCGCGCTCGATCTTTTGTCGCTCGCGATTTTGTGAATCGAGGTTCTGGGCAAGGGGCGTGGCTTCCGCCAGATCGCGCGCCAACAGCAGGCGGAGCGCCTCCTCGGCGGTTTCCAGGCGCCCCGCGGCATTGAGCCGGGGCCCGAGCTGGAAGCCCACTTCATAGGTGCCCAGCGGCGCCGGACTCTGGGCAATTCGTTTCAAAGCCACCAGGCCGGGTCGTTGGGTCGAATTCAGGCGCTCCAGCCCCGCTGCCACCAGAATCCGGTTTTCGCCGGTCAGCGGGACAATGTCGGCGATGGTGCCGAGGGCGACCAGGTCGAGCAGCGGGCGCAAATCGAAATCCGCGACGCCGGACAGACCGCGGTCGCGTCCGCGTTTGACCAGGGCGTGGGCGAGTTTAAACGCCAGGCCGACGGAGCAGAGTTCGGAAAATGTCTGGAGGGCAACGCTCTGTCGCTGCCCTGAATTCGAGGGCACTGACGGAGCGGCGCCCGCCAATTGCGGATTCACCAGGGCTGCGGGTTGCGGCGCAGGATTCGACACCTGGTGATGATCCAGCACGATGGTATCCACACCGCGTTGTTTCAGCCACTGGATGGTTTCCACAGCGGTTGAGCCGCAGTCCACGGCCAGGAGCAGGCGGGCGGGGCATTTGTTCAGGCAGTTCTCCACACCCTCCGGACTCAGGCCGTAGCCTTCGTCCAGGCGATGAGGCAGGTAATAGCGCGCGTGCCAGCCGAGCTGTCCCAGAACTTCCAGCAGCAGCGCGGTTGAGGTCACGCCATCGACGTCGTAATCGCCGAAGATGACGAGCGGCTCGTTGCTTTCGCGGGCCTGCCAGAGTCGTTCGACGGCACGGGCCATGTCCGGCAGGAGAAAAGGATCGGCCAGTTGTTTGAGCCGTGGTTGAAGGAAGCTGCTGATCTCGTCCGGCCCGCTCAAGCCGCGGTTCAGCAGACATTGGGCGAGCAGCGGCGACAGGTTCAACGTTTTCGCCAGTTGCCCCGCGAACAACGGTTGCGCCGGCGGCAGTGACCAGCGGTATTTCACGGTTCGATTAAACCACGGATCCGCACCGATGGACACGGATAAAAACAGAGCCGTGCATTTCGCGAATTCCCGGCAATGGAATCCCGGTCGAGTTCATTCGCGGTCATTCGCACAATTCGCGGATGAATTCGTTTCACCTCATCCGTGTTTCTCCGTGTTCATCCGTGGTTGACCTCTTTTCTCCCGCCACGCGGCGAGCACGGAAAGGCCTACGGAAGTCAGGATGATGACGGCCACAAACAACAGGGAGATGCCGACCGGGATTTCCAACTGGAACCAGCGCGGTGGCCGGTCGTGCGGATCGAGCAGCATTTTGACGCCGATGAACGCGAGCACGAGGGACAGTCCGTATTTGAGATAGCGGAAGCAGGCAATGGCCCCGGCCAACACAAAGTACAAGGAACGCAACCCGAGAATCGCAAACACGTTCGAAGTGAAAACAATGAACGGCTTGGTCGTCACCGCAAACACGGCGGGAATGGAATCCAGTGCAAACACCAGATCCGTGGTCTCGATCATGAGGAGGACCAAGGCCAGGGGCGTGAGCGCCATCCGGCCGTTCCAATGCGTCCGGAATTTTTGCCCTTCGAGGTGAGGGGCGATGTGACAGAACCGGCGCGCCAGGCGGATGGCGCGGTTTTTCTCCGGGGCCACCTCGGTCTTGACCAGGAGCATTCTGATGCCGCTGTAAACCAGGAGCCCGCCGAACAGATAGAGGATCCAATGCAGCCAGGCGACGAGCGCCAGACCCGCGCCGATCATGATGCCGCGCATGAGCAGCGCGCCCAGGATGCCCCAGAACAGGACCCGGTGTTGATGCTCGGGCGGGATCTGGAACCAGGCGAAAATCAGGGCCATCACGAAGACGTTGTCCATGGAGAGCGAGAGTTCGATCACATAACCCGTCAGGAATTCCAGGGCCTCGGTTTCTCCGCGGGTGGGTCTCAGGGTCAGGGCGAACAGCATGGCCAGGCAGAACCACAGGAGCGTCCAGCCGAACGCTTCTTTGAAACGCACGACATGGGCGTGGCGATGGAAGACGCCCAAATCCAGCGCCAGGAAGAAGAGGATGAACCCGATGAAGCCGAGCCAGAGCCAACCGGAGATTGCAGCCCCTCCAAGCATGGGAGCGGCCGGCTATCCCCGCGCGGGCGCGGGAGTCGATTCGGCGGTGATCTGCTGAGAGGCCCCGATCTTGGGGCGCTGACCTTTGTGCCACCAGAGCACGAGCGCGCTGGCGATGTAGATGCTCGAATAGGTGCCGGTGAGTATCCCGATCAGAAAGGCGAAGGCGAAATCGTTGATGACACTGCCGCCGAAGATGTACAGCGAGAGCGTGGCGAGAAAAACCGTGCCCGAGGTGATGATGGTGCGGCTCAGGGTTTGATTCAGCGCCTGGTTCATGACTTCCCGGAAGGTGCCCCGCACCCCGAGTCTGAGGTCCTCGCGAATGCGGTCGAAAATCACGATCGTATCGTTGATCGAGAACCCGATGATGGTGAGGACGGCCGCCACGGTGGTTGCGTTGAGCTCCCGACCGGACAGGAAGTAACAGCCGAGCGTCATGAAAATATCATGGACAATCGCAATCACAGCACCGACGGCGAAGGAGAACTCATAGCGGAACGCGACATAGACCAGGATGCCGAACATGGCGAGGAGCGAAGCCAGAACCGCGGTTTGCTGGATTTCCTGGCCGACCGTGGGGCCGACCGTGTCCGTGCTGAGCGGCTCCAGTTTTGCCTCCGGGAATTCGGTCCTGAGTTCCTGCAGGATTTTGCCGGCGACATCGCCCTGGGTTCCTGCTTTGCCGAAGGCGCGCGCCGTGACGCGCAGGGTTTCCAGGCCGGTCGAAATATCACGCTGGTAAGAAACCAGCACTTCGCCGGAAGCCACCTTGGCGGCCGCTTCGCGCACCTTCTGCTGGTCCACTTTGTGGTGCTGATCGAAACTCAAGGCGATGGTCTGGCCGCCGGAGAACTCGACTCCCAGAACATCATGTCCGCGCACAAAAAGGCCGTAACTGTTGCCCACGATGATCAGCAGCCAGGAGGCGACGAACGCCGGGATGGCCCACCGCATGAAGTCAATTTTCACCGCGCGGATGATATGCAGCATGGGCAGACTGTGGAGCACGCCCTTGGCAAGCAGGAAATCGAATATCAACCTCGTCACCACCAGCGCCGTGAACAGGCTGGCTGCGACACCGATCGTCAGCGTCACGCCGAAACCTTTAACCGAGCCGCTGCCCATGAAGATCAATATCACGGACGAGATGAGGGTCGTGACGTGCGAGTCGAAGATGGTGCCGAAGGCGCGGTCGTAACCCGCCTGCAGGGCGCCGCGCATCGATTTGCCTTTGCCGGATTCCTCCCGGATGCGCTCGAAAATCAGGACGTTGGCGTCCACCGCCATGCCGATGGTCAAAACGACACCGGCGATGCCCGGCAGCGTGAACGTGGTGCCCACCGAACACATCACGCCGACAAGAATGACAATATTGAGAATCAAAGCCGAGTCCGCCACGAGGCCCGCGAACATGTAATAAATGACCATGAACGCCGCCACGGAGATGACGCCGATGATGGAAGCCTTGATGCCGCCCCGGATCGAGTCCTTGCCGAGCGTCGGGTCCACTTCGCTTAAGCTGACGATCTGGACCGGAGTTTGCAGCGGGTTTTCAAGAATGTTCCGCAGCATAAACGCCTCCTGCTCGGTGAACTGGCCGGTAATCCTGCCACTGCCATTTTCAATCGGGGTCTGGATACGCGGGGCCGACTGCAATTCGCCGTCGAGGATGATCGCCAGCTCCCGCCCCTGATACTCCCTGGTGACGCGCGCGAAGATTTTCGCGGCTTTGGAATCGAGCACAAAGTCAATTTCCGGGCTGCCGACATTGTCCCGGGAAACGAAGGCGCGTTCGATGCCGCCGACCATTTCCGACTTCTTCTTCACGAGGAAAGGATGCGACTCTTTCTCCCCGTTCGGCAGGGTCTTGGTCAGCAGCATGAGCTGGTAGCCGGGAGGAACCTGGCCTTGGGGCGCCAGCTCGGCGCTCTGAGGATGCACCAGTTTGAATTCCAGGTAGGCCACCTTCTGGATCGTTTCCTTGGCGCTCTCCATCTGCGCGTGCGACAGGCCGGGCAACTCAATCAGGATGCGATTGCCCCCTTCCGGCTGAATGACGGGCTCCGCTACGCCAAACCGGTCCACGCGTTTGCGCAGGACTTCGACCGCCTGGGAAAGCGCGGCCGGAGTGATTGCGGCGCTTTGCGCCTGATTGGTTTCCCCGGGCACGTTCGCCAGCCGGTTCGTCAATTGCACCGTGATGGCGACGCCGCCCTGCAAATCCAGGCCGAGCTTGATCTGCCCCGCCGCCTCGCGTTGCAGCCGGTTCAAAATGTAAGTGGTCGGATGAGCCTCGTCTTTCGTGTCGAAGAACGGGAAGTACAAGGTGATGTCGTTGGTGCCGATGGCGTCCTGCAAATTCTCGTAGGCCAGGTCAGGCCGGGCTTTCTGCAGCTTCTCCGCGCTCAGGAAGATCGTTGCGAAAGTCGCGTCGCGCTTCACCGCCCGTTGCCGGAAAAACTGGACCAGGTCGCGATTGGTCGGCGGATATGTCTCATACAGGGACCACAGGACGATCAGGGCGATGAGAATCAGTCTCCAGAGATGCTTGCGATTCATGAGAGGGGGCTTAGGATTCGCTGGATTCGCCCGAACGCTCGAGGATCTCGGTGATGGACGATTTCGCGATCTCCATTTTGGAATCCGCCGAGCGAATGGACACGGACTTGTCCTTGACGGTGATCACCACGCCCAGAATGCCGCCGGCGGCCACCACCTTGTCCCCCGGCCGGACGGCTTTAAGCAAGGCGGCCTGGTCCTTGGCCTTTTTCTGTTGCGGGCGAATCAAAACAAAGTAGAAAACAACGACCAGCAGGATGAGCGGAACAAAACTCGTCCAGACTGGCGGTGGCTGTTGGCCCGGCTGTGTCTGAGGGCCCATCGCAAGCATCGCGCTCAGGTTCATAGATTCCATAATTCCACGATCAAGTGGACCGGTAATCTATTAAGGCCCTCACGCGCTTGGCAAGCGTTATGAGTGGTTTTAATCACACTCGCACACTGTCGTTTCCCTGCTTGAACAAGATTGAGGCTGACTCCGGGAACGGGCATAGCTGCGCTCGTCAGAGCGCGGCCAACCCAAAGGAAGGCAGCCTCAGTTGAATGGCTGCGCTCTGACGGATCTGTAGCTGCCGACGTAAGTCGGCATCTGACTTTGCATTTGGGAGGCCGAAGATTGGCCGAAGCTGAATGGCTGCGCTCTGACGAGCGCCGCTACTGCACCCCGACGCGAGAGAACAACCGAGGGATGCCGATGGCGTTTGTGTCGGTGAAACTCCTCGTGCCGGCCTGGCCGAATCGCGAATCCTGATTGGCTACAAGGAGGACAACAGGTGAGCGAATCGTTGCCCGCCAACCCCCCAAAGACGTTGGTTTGTATGACTTGGTGGCGGCCAAGCTGCCGGCTTGGAGGGAAGCGCTCTGTCGCTTCCCCGTCTGAACACGGAATTGATCAGGGCACCGACGGAGCGGTGCCCTCCAGGAGTTCAAGCGCGAGGCTCCAATTCCTCCATTAATTGCAGGACTCTTGCCATTGCCTGTTCCGGCTTCGCCGGAATCAGCGCCCCGGCCCGCGGCTTGATTTCCACTTCGCCTTTCGCCAGCGATTTTTCACCGATCCCGATCCGAATCGGGAAACCAACCAGTTCCGAATCCTTGAATTTCACGCCGGGCCGGTCGTCGCGGTCGTCGAGGATTACGTCCACACCCCGCGCCGTGAGATCGGCATACAGCTTTTCCGCGAGCTTCATCACAGCGCCGTCGGGCACGACGCTCAACGGTGTGATGCAAACCGTGTACGGCGCGACGCTGACCGGCCAGATGATGCCGTTGGCGTCGTTGCTTTGCTCGATCACCGCCTGCAACGTGCGTGTGACCCCGATGCCGTAACAGCCCATGACACAAGGTTTGCGCTGGCCATCCTCGGCCAGAAACGTCGCTTCGAGTTTCTCGCTGTATTGGGTGCCTAGTTTGAAGACGTGGCCGACTTCGATGGCGCGACGGATCTTGAGCGGCTTGCCGCATTTGGCGCATGGTTCAGCGGCATTGACCGTGCGCAAATCGGCCCATTGCGTGACCTTGATGTCACGATCGATTGACACGTTGCGGAGGTGGAATCCATCCTCGTTGGCGCCAGTGGTCATGTCGTTCGCGCCACGCAACCGTTCGTCAGCGTAGACTCTCATCTGACCGCTGGCTGCCAGCAACGGTACTTTTGACACCGCGCCTAGTGAGCCGGGCCTGGCGCCGAGAAGATGGACAATTTCTTCTGTTTCGGCGGGGCGGAATTTCGGCGTGCCGATGGCACCCGCGAGTTTGGATTCGTTCAACTGGTCATCACCGCGCAGCAGGATCAGCGCCGGCTTGCTGTCGGCGACATAGACCAGCGTCTTGATTTGCCGATTGGCGGCGACGTTGTAAGGCGGCCTGGTCAAGGCTTCGATGGTCACAACCCCTGGAGTGGGAAATTTATCGACCTCGCCTTTCGCGCTTCTCACTTCGGCCTTTGGCGCGCCGCTCGTCGCTTTCTCGATATTCGCCGCGTAACCGCAGCCTTCGCAGAAGACAACCTCGTTTTCGCCGGTGTCGGCGGGAACCATGAACTCGTGCGAAAAGCTGCCGCCGATCACTCCCGTGTCCGCTTCGACGGGAAAATTCTTCAAACCGCACCGGTCGAAAATGCGTTTATAGGTGTCATACATTTTCCGGTAACAGGCCATCGACGCCTCGTCGCTCACGTCGAAGCTGTAGGCGTCTTTCATGATGAACTCGCGGGCGCGCATAAGGCCGAAGCGCGGGCGGATTTCGTCGCGGAACTTGACGCTGATCTGGTAGAAGTTGGCCGGCAGTTGGCGGTAGGAGTTGATTTCAGCAGCGGCGAGCGTGGTGATCACTTCCTCGGCCGTGGGGCTGAGGACCCATTCCTTCCGGGCGCGGTCGCGCACCTTGTAGAGCACCTCGGCGGCGGTTTCGTAACGGCCGCTCTGCTGCCAGATATCGGGAGGCTGCAAGGCGGGCATGAGGACTTCGAGCGCGCCGGCGCGGTCCATTTCTTCGCGGATGATCTGCTCGATTTTATGAAGCGCGCGGAGGCCGAGTGGCAGGAAGGTATAGAGCCCGCCGCTGAGCTTGCGGATCAATCCCGCGCGCAGGAGCAGCTTGTGCGACGTGATTTCCGCCTCGGCGGGAGTCTCTTTGAGGGTCGGGATTAGTGTCTTTGTCCAACGCATGGGAATTTACGATTTACGATTTACGATTTACGCGCGCAAGAAGGTTTAGATTTGGCCGCGGCTCGTCAATCGTAAATCGTTAATCGCAAATTGAGATTACTTGACCACATTGACCAGCGGCGCCAGACCCTGAATGCGCACTTCGAGCCGGTCGCCGGACTCGATGGGTCCGACGCCGGAGGGGGTGCCGGTCAGGATAATGTCGCCGGGCAGGAGGGTCATGTTGGTGGAGACGAAACTGACCAGTTGATAGCAGTTGAAGATGAGCTGGTCGGTGTTCGAGTTCTGACGCAATTGCCCGTTCTGGAAAAGCTGGATGGTCAGGCCATGCGGGTCGATTTTGGTTTCAATGTAGGGTCCCAGCGGAGTGAAGGTGTCGAATGACTTGGCGCGCGCCCACTGGCTTTCCGCGTTCTGGATGGTGCGATCGCTGATGTCCTGGGCCGAGGTGTAGCCGAGAATATAGCGGGCTGCGGCGGCGGGCGTGACGTTGCGCACGCGCCGGCCGATGACTATGCCCAGTTCCGCCTCGAAATCCGTCCGGTGATTCGGGAATGGAATTTCGATCTTGCCGCCGTCCGGGATGAGCGAGGTGGTGGCTTTGAACCAGAACAACGGCTCCCTGGGCAGCGGCTTGCCCGTCTCGCGCGCGTGATCGGCGTAGTTCAGCCCGACGGCGACGACCTTCGAGGGGACGACGGGTGTGAGTGTCCGCAGGCCTTTCAACCGGGTGGGCTGGCGGTCAAACGAAGGCGACCCGAAAAGGTCTCCTCGCAGCCGATACAATTCACCATCCACGACTTTGGCATGGAAGATTTCGTCGCCTTTTTGGAATCGGCCAATCGCTGCCATACTGGGGCAGCCAGTTTAACAACGGCGGCGGGGCGTCGCAAGGTGAAAGAGTCCGTTCACGAACAGCTTAGCCAAAAAGTTAGTGGGGCGAGCGTCCTCGCGAGCCGGAAACCGAACGATTTGACAGCCCTGCGGCTCGCCGGGAGTCTCGCCCCACCGAACTGTGCCACTACCGCCTCTTCACCCCCTCGAACCGCCAGACAGCGGTCCCGCTGTTCTTCATTAATCACAACCCCGCCGTTTTCAGTGCGGTTGAGAGGGCACTTAGCAGCAACTGCGGGGCGCAACCGAACAGGACCACCAGCATCCCCAGAAGGCAGAGGACCAGTTGGCTGAACGGCGACACTTTGAGCGCGGCGGCGTCAGCCGGCGCCTCGGCCACGTAGATCTGTTTGAGCACCTGGAGATAATAATAAAGCGAAACGGCACTCATCCCCAGCGCCAGAATCACCAGCCAAAGCAGGCCGAGATCCGGCACCCCCTCTTTCAGCGCCGCGGCGAACACGTAAAACTTGCCGAAGAAACCGGCCAACGGCGGCACGCCCGCCAATGACAGCAGGAAAATCAACATGCAGAACGACACCAGCGGGGCTTGCCGGCTCAACCCGGCGAAGCAGGACAGCTTTTCATCTCCCGTTCCGCGCTCCACAACCGCCACGACGGCGAAGGCGCCCAGGATGGTCAGCCCATAGGTGAGGGCATAGTAAATCAGGGCGGCAAGGCTGGTTGCGTTGTGGGTCATCACGGCCAGCAGCATGTAGCCGGCGTGCGCGATGGCCGAATAGGCGAGCAGGCGCCGCACGCTGCTTTGGACAATGGCCGCGAGATTGCCCCACAGCATGGAGAGGGCCGCCACCACAGCAATCACCGGGGCCCAGCCTGGGTCATAATTGTGCCAGGAACCGCTGCCTTCCGCGCCGGCAAACGCAATCATCATGAATTTCGCAAAGATAAAAAAGCTCGCGACTTTCGAGCCGGACGCAATGAACGCCGCGCTTGGCGCGGGCGCGCCCTGGTAGGCGTCCGGCGCCCACAAGTGGAACGGCACCGCCGCCACCTTGAAGCCGAAACCGATCACGACCATGACCATCGCCACAGCCAGCAGGGGGGAGAGACTCTGGCGGTAAATCGCCGCGGCGATCTCCTGCAAATGGGTCGCGCCCGTCAATCCATAAACCAGGCTCAGGCCGAACAAGGTGAAGGCTGCCGACATCCCGCCAAACAGGAAATACTTCAACGCAGCTTCGGCGGACCTGCGGCTGCGTTTGTGGAACGCCGTCAGGATGTAAAGCGAGAGACTGGTCAGCTCGAGCGAAATGAACATCATCAGGATATCCTCCGACGCCACCAGCAACATCATCCCAACGGCGCCCACCAGGATGAGCGCGACATATTCGCCCACGTGCGCGGTAAAATCGGATTCGATGGAAATCAACACCGTCAGGAGGGTGAGCGCCAGCACCGCGATCTGCATGAACCGGACCAGGGGATCGGCCACCAGCATGCCGCCCGGCGCGAGGGCATGCGCGGGTGCGAGCAGCAGCCACACCGCCGCCGCCACGCAGCCGGCCCCGGCGATCATTCCGCCGATGGCAAACCGGATCCGCGCCTCCAATCCGCGCATCGTGGAGTCGGCCAGCAGCGCCGCCAGCGCCGCCGCCACCAGGATCAATTCCGGAACGACGCACCTGAGGAGTTCGAGGTAGCTCATCGTGTCCCTCCCGTTTTGAGCCACTCAAAGAGCGGCGAATCAAAACTCGGCACAATGACTTTCAACAACAGTTGGGGATAAAGCCCGATCGCCAGCGAGGCCAGGATCAGGATCGCCGCGCCGACGCGCTCGGGCAACGAAACGGCGTCGAAGCCATGGCGTTGCGAAGGCGAGTCCGGCTTCGTGGCGGATCGGGGAGGCGAATGGGTTTGCCGTGGACTTGCGTCTCCGGCTGCGTCTCCGAAGAATGCTTTCTGCATGGCCCGCCAGGTGTATGCCACGCCCACCAGAATCCCAATGCCCGCCACCACGGCCAGGGTCGGGAAAGCCTGCCACGCTCCGATGAGCACCTGCAGCTCGGCGATAAACCCGCTGAAGCCGGGCAAACCGATGGCGGCCGCGCTGGCGACCACAAAGGTGACCGCCGCGAAAGGAATTGCCCGGTTCAATTCCATTGTTTCCAACGCGGCCAGATCCCGCGTGTGCGTGCGGTCGTACACCATGCGTCCCACGACGGCGAACAGCAGCCCGGCGATGATGCCGTGCGAGAACATCTGCAGCACGCCGCCGCTCAAGCCGATCCGGTTCAGGGTCATCAGCCCGAGCAGCACGAAACCCATGTGACTCACGCTGGAATAACCGATGACGAACTTGAAATCCGCCTGCACCAGCGCCACCATCGCGCCATAGAGAATGCCAATCACCGCCAGCACCGCAAACAGGTCGCGCCATGATCCCAGTCCCAGCACGTGGAAGCCCCACGGCTCGAGGCCGCGCGGGAAAAGCGTCATGGCGACGCGGAGGCACCCGTAAGCGCCGAGTTTCATGACCACGCCGGCCAGCAACATGGAGGCGGCGGTCGGGGCGGCGACGTGACCGGTCGGGGCCCACGTGTGGAGCGGCCACAGGCCGGCCAGAATCGCAAAACCGATGAACACCAGCGGGAAGGCCCACATCTGAAAGCTCAGTGGAAAGGGATACTTCGCCAGTTCGGCCACATCGAGCGTGGTGGCTCCGGCAACGACATAGGCGCAAATCAACCCGACGAGCACCATGGCGCCGCCGACGAACGAGTAAAGCGCCAGCTTCATCGCGCCGTATTCGCGTCGCGTGGAGCCCCAGATCGCAATGAGGAAATACTTCGGGATGATCGCGATCTCGTAGAAGACCAGCAGCAGGAACAAATCAAAACTCAGAAAAACGCCGTAAACGCCGCCGATCAGCACGAGGTAAAAGGCGAAAAACTCCTTTGTCCGATGCTCGACGTTCCAGGAAAAGAGGACGCCCGCCACCGCCGCCAGACCGGTGAGCAAAACCAGCGTCAGGCTGATGCCGTCGGCTGCGAGGTGATATTCGATGCCGAGCGACGGAATCCACGGCACACGCGAGATCGTCACCATCCTGCCCGCCTTGAACTGGACAAACCCGGCCAGAACAACGGCCAGACCGGCCAAGGCCGTCAGCATCGCCGCCGCGCGCGACGCCCGGGCGTTGGCGTGGGGCAGGAGCATCAGCACCAGCGCGCCGAGAAACGAGATGTAGATGGTCCAGGCTAACATGATTAGTATTTCTTGAAAAAGCTCTCGTAAGTCTTGCCGCCGTATTCAAAACAGTTGCGAGGAATCGAATCAAACAACAACAAGAGCTCGTTTTGATTCAATCTGCGTTTATCCGTGTTCATCCGTGATCAAAAAGGCAATTGTTTCACCATTTGCACGACCGTGCTGTTGACAACGCCGAGGACGAGCTGCGGAAAAACGCCCAGCACGAACATCAGCCCGATGGGTATCGCCAGCCGCGCGCGCTCGGCCCACGTCAGGTCGGGCAGTTGCGACCATTTTTCATTCAGCGGCCCGTTAAAGACGCGTTGCAGAATCGTCAGGATGAAAATCGCCGTGACCAGCAGCCCGATGAGCGACAGCGACGTCGAGCAGGTGGCCAGCGGGAACGCGCCTTTGAAGATCAGGAATTCGCCCACAAACCCGTTCAATCCCGGCAAGCCGAGCGCGGAGAACAGCGCGATGCCCATCAAGCCGCAAAAAACGGGGGCGACGCGGCGCAACCCGCCGAAATCATTTAAGCCGCGCAGCCCGCCGCTCCGCTGTTCCATCAGACTGACAAACCAGAACAATGTCGCGGCGGTCAGGCCGTGATTGAACAACTGAAGGAACAAACCGTTCAGGGCCGCGGCGCGCTCCGTCGCCGGCGCCGTCACTCCGATGGCGGGAGTGGCGATGGCAAACAGGCCGAGCAGACAGTAGCCCAGGTGATTGATGGAGGAGTAAGCGAGGATGCGCTTGAGGTCGGTTTGCGCGAAAGCGGCGCCGGCGGAAAAAACGATCGTCACCACCGCCAGCGCCAACAGCGGCGTTCGCAGCCAGAGTGTCGGCTCGGGAAAAATCGGCAGCAGAATGCGCAGGAAACCGTAAACGCCCATCTTCGACATGACCCCGGTGAGGAGCATCGTGGTGCCCGTGGGCGCTTCGGCGTAGGCCGAAGGCAGCCACGTGTGAAACGGCATCAGCGGCACTTTCACGGCAAACCCCAGCAACGGCCCCAGGAACAGCACGACGGCCAAAGCGCGGACGGAAAGGCTGTACCACCCGAGCCTGGCCCCCAGCGCGGGAATCAGTTTTCCCTGGCGCGCCCACTCCGCCAACACGGTGAAATCGGAGACCTGGTCCGTCGCGACAAAAATCGCGAGGAACGTCAGCAGGAGCGCGATGCTCCCCGCCATCGTGTAAACGAAAAACCGGGTCGCTGCCGCCGCGCGCCGCGGCCCGCCCCAAAGCCGGATCAGGAAGAAGGCCGGGATCAGGCTCAGTTCCCAGAAGAGGAACCAATGGAAGAAATTGAGCGCGGTGAATGTGCCGAACAGGCCGCCTTGCAGCAGCAACATGAGAGCGTAGTAAAGGTGTGGCCGGTGACCGGCGCCCGCGGAATGACCCGCACCCGCCCTCGCGCCGGCGGGATCATTCTCTCCTGCCGGCTGAGGAAGGGTCGGGGCGAAGGCGAAAAGATTCCCCGATGCCAGCATTGCCATCGGCGTCACGATGGCCGTGAGCAGGACCATCAGCAGGCCGAGCCCGTCCACCGCCACACGGTATTGAATGCCCAGGCTCGGAATCCAGCGATGGAGTTCCTCGAACTGGAATGCGCCGGACGACGAGTCGAAGGTCCGCCACATTGTCAAGGCCAGGAACAGGGCGATGAAGCTGAACCCGAGCGCCAGGTTGCGCGCGAGTTTTCGGTTTTCCGGTCCCACACCGGCGACGATGAACGCGCCGAGGAGCGTCATGAACGTGAGCGTGGTGATGATGGGGAACCGGCTCATTTTCGGCATCACCGCATCAGCAGCAGCGCCAGCGCCACCAGCCCGATGCCGATGAAACGCAGATAATGCTGCACGCTTCCATCCTGCAGGCGCGACAGGGCTTTTCCGCCGCGCTCAAGTCCACCGCAGCCTTCGTCGAAGCCGGAGTTCACAATGTGTTCGTCACAGAAACGGTTCACCCAGGCGAGCCCGAGCACGAGGCAAGAGACCAGTTGCACCGCGCCGTTCCAAACCCGGGTGTCAATCCAGTCGCACGCCCGCGACCACCAGGCGTTAAACGCCACGACCGAATGTTCGTAAAACTCGTCCACCCAGTATTTGTTCCGCAGAATCAGGAACAGGTCGGCGGGAAGCCGCTCCAGCACGTCGGGCTCCCCGGGTTTCCGCGCCGGTTTGCGTCCGTAGCACCACCACCCGAGGCCGAGACCCGCAAAAACGAGGGCGCTCGAGAGTGCCATGAGCGGCGCGAGGCTGGCTCCGGAGGGGGCCGCGCCGCCCAGGAATCTTTGAAACCATGGCCAGAACGGCGTGCCAATGAAACCGGGAAGAATTGAAAGGGCCGCCAGGACGAGTAAAGGAAGGGTCATGACCGCGGGGCTTTCGTGGGGAGTGGCGTAGCGGCTTTCGTCAGAGAGGGGCTCGATCTCCCGGCGCGCCGGAGAGCCGGCCGCGCTCCGACGCGCGCAGCCACAGTGGCTGCCGAAGAACACCATCACCACCTGGCGCGTCATGTAGAAGGCGGTCAGGAAAGCGCCGATCAGTCCCAGAAAGAACGGCGCGCTGCCGGCGCTCCAGTGTCGGGCCGCGTGAAGGATGGCGTCCTTGCTCCAGAAACCGGAGAACACCAGGGGAAAACCGCTCAAGGATAACATGCCCACAGCATAGGTGGCGAAGGTCACGGGCATGAATGGGCGCAGCCCGCCCATGCGGCGGATATCCTGCTCGCCCTGACAACCACGGATCACGGAGCCGGCGCCCAGGAACAGCAGCGCCTTGAAGAACGCGTGCGTGATCAGGTGGAACATGCCCACCGCCACGCCTCCCACGCCAAGGCCCAGCATCATGTAACCGAGCTGCGAGATTGTGGAATAAGCGAGGATGCGTTTGATATCCGTCTGGGCGACCGCGATGCTCGCCGCAAACAGCGCGGTAACAGCGCCGACCCACGTTATCACCAGCGTCGCATCGGGCGGGGGCGGGCTGATCAATGCGTGAGGACCGGCCAGGGCGTTCCAGTCCGGTTTCATCAACGGAAACACGCGCGCCACAAGGAAAACACCCGCCGCCACCATCGTCGCGGCATGAATCAGCGCGCTGACAGGCGTCGGGCCTTCCATGGCGTCCGGCAGCCAGACATGCAGCGGGACCTGGCCCGATTTGCCAGCCGCCCCAAGAAAAATCAGAAGGCTTATGCCCATCAGCACGGTCCACCCGGCGCCGGCGGGTCCAAGGATTCCGGCGACGGCTTCATTCTCCAGGCAGCCTCCGCCTTGGTCGTAAAACAGGAGCGTGCCGGTTTGCGAATAGAGCCAGACCATGCCGAGCAGCAGGGCGACATCGCCGATCCGCGTCGTGATGAAGGCCTTCTTTGCCGCCGCCGCCGCGCTCGGTTTGTAGTGCCAGAAACCGATGAGCAGGTAGGACGTGAGCCCGACAAGTTCCCAGCAGATGAACAGGAGCAGCAGGCTGTTGGCAATGACCAGCCCCAGCATCGCGCCGGCGAACAGGGACATAAAGCAAAAGAACCGGGTGACGTTTTCGTCGCGCGCCATGTAGCCGAGGCTGTAGATGAAAACCAGCAGGCCCACGAGCGACACCATTACCAGCATCACCGCCGCGAGCGGGTCGAGTACCCAGCCGAGTTTCAAAGCCGTGCCGCTGATGTCAGGATCTCCGAATTGAAGCCAGAAGAAATTGACAATCTCGCGCGAGTGCGGTCCGCCGAACTTCAACGCGTGCGCGAAGGCGCACAGTGAAAGGAGAAACGACAGCGCCAGGGAACCAATGGCGAGCATGGCGGAGAACTTCCGACCGCGCTGCGGTGTCACCGCCGTCAATCCCGCCGCCAGAATCGGCAGCGCGGGTATCAGCCAGAGGTTTTTGACAATCCAGCTCATGGGCTGTTTGCCGCGGCGATGCAGGTCGCGCGGCGGCGACAACAGAGGATAGCCCACGGCGCGAGCCGTGGGTCAGACTCGGCTGCGTGCGACCACAGATTCGTGCAGGGATGACCCATGTCCGTTCATCCTTTAAGAGTGTTCATTTCGTCCGCGTTGGCGGTCCGGTAATGCCGGTAAACGGCGATAATGAGCGCCAGGCCGACGGCGGCCTCGGCGGCGGCGACGGCAATTGAGAAAATGACGAACAGGATTCCCGTCAACGCTTCGGGATGCTCGCTGAACCGCCAGAACGCGATGAAGTTGAGGTTCGCCGCGTTGAGCATCAGCTCGATGCCGACGAGCACGAGGATGGTGTTGCGGCGGGTCAGCGCCCCTGCCAACCCGATGGCGAAGAGGAACGAGGACAACACGAGATAGCCGGGGAGGGGGCTCATAAAGGAGGTGTGAGGTGCGAGGTGCGAGGTGGCAGGTGGAAACTCATGCGTGATTCGAGCTTTGAGCTTTGGGATTTGAGATTGAATTGGGCGCCTCAGCCTGGGCGCCGGTTCCTGACTCTTTGCGCTCGGTTTCTGGATGCCGGTTTCCGCTTCCCGGCTCCGGTTCTTTCATGGCGATGATGACCGCGCCGATCAGCGCCGCCGTCAACAGCAGGCCGACGGCTTCCAGCGGCAGGACGAACCGGTGCATGAGCGCGTCGCCAATCTGGCGGACGGTGACATTCGGCGCGGGCGGTATTTCACGGGGGAGCGCCGGCGTTTTCACCAGTGCGTAAACCAGGGCTCCGAGCACCAGGAGCGCGACGATGATCCCGGACTGCCAGCCGGCCGAGAGGAGGGACGGTTGCGGGGGCTGGCTGCCGCGCGTGAGAAGGATGGCGAACACGATCAGGATGGCGACGGCGCCGATATAAACCAGGATTTGGGCAAATCCGACGAACTGCGCATCGAGCTGCAAATAGGCGGCCGCCAGTCCCGCGAAGGCGAGGGTGACTGACAGGACGCAATGCACCGGGTTGCGCAAGCCCATGGCGGCCACGGCAGCGCCGACGGTTATCCCGGCAATGATGGCAAAAGAGAGAGTCATTTCGGACTTCCTGGTTTCGAATCCGTGTTCATCCGTGGGCATCCGTGGTCAGGATCATTCGGCAAATCGATACGTTCGCTTTTCGATGTTCTTCCGCGCCATCAATCCGCGGCCGAGCCAGACGTAGGGGACAATGATCAGCAGCGAGCAGGCAGCCCAGCGCGCCGGTGCCGGCGCCGGCAGCATGAAATGCCAGACGGCTGCGTTGAGGATATTCAGGAGCGCCATCGGCAGCATGAGTTTCCAGGCGAAATTCATGAGCTGGTCCATGCGCAGCCGCGGGAGAGTGCCGCGGATCCAGATGAACAGGGCGATGAGCGCCAGCAACTTTGTGAAAAACCAGCACCAGGACGGCACCCACTGAAGGAACGGCAGAGGCGCGCGCCAGCCGCCGAGAAACAGGGTGATGCCAAGCCCGCTGATGGCGAAGAGACCCAGATATTCGCCGAGAAAAAACAACGCAAATTTGAACCCGGAATACTCGATGTAGTATCCGGCGATGAGTTCGGATTCGCCTTCCGGCAAATCAAAGGGCGAGCGGTTCGATTCCGCCGTGGCGGCAATCATGAACACGACAAATCCGGCGAAGCCCCAGGGCGTGAACACGAACCAATTCGGCAACCAACCCGTGTAGCCTGCCTGCGCCGCGACGATGTTCACCGTTGACAGCGAGCCAACGATCATGACGACGACGACGGCCGAAAGGATGAGCGGAATTTCGTAGCTGATCATCTGCGCGATGGCGCGCATCGCGCCCAGCAATGAATATTTGTTGCGGCTCGACCAGCCGGCCATGAACACCGATAGTTCCGTCGCCGCGCCGACGGCGAAAAAGAACAGCACGCCGGCGTCAAAGTCGGCGACGACCATGTTCCTCCCGAAGGGCAGAACGGCGTAAAGAAGAAACACCGGCGTCACTAGCGCCAGGGGCGCCATAAAGTGCACCACCCGGTCCGCCGCCCGGGGCACGATGTCTTCCTTGGTCATGGCCTTCAATCCGTCGGCGATGGGCTGGAGCACGCCGTAAGGACCCACCCGGTTCGGGCCGAAGCGATTCTGAATCCGGCCCAGTCCCTTGCGCTCGAGAACCGTGGTGACGGCGAACAGGAAGGGAAAGACAACGAGGATGGAAACGATGGAAATCGCGACCGAAACGGCCAGTTGCCACCCGGCGGGCGTGTGGCTGACGAGCCAGTGCTTCACGATCACGAAAATCTGGTCCAACGTTTCCGACATGGTTCCTTAAACACCCGCGCAGCGAACCGGGGCGTTCGGGGAGTGCTGCGGTGGGCCAAATTAACTGGCTTCAATTCGAGAACGCCAGCAGAAAAACGCGTCAGATCCGATGCGCGTATGCGGGGCAGCGTGGTGTCCAAATCAGCCCCAAAAGGTAGGGCGCGCCACTCCGTGCGCGCCGTTACTACCGCAAAAAAACGGCCAATTTTGTATCCTGGATTGTGGCTGCGGCGCGCACGGAGTGGCGCGCCCTACCATGCTCTCATTTGGGCAACACGCCCCGGGCGCTGCCCCCGGAGCGCGGACGGTCTCTGTCCGCAGCGGCTTGGCAGACACCGTGAACGTGCATATCCGGACCTGTGTACGGCCTCCTGTCTGCTGCGAGCCGGGACGGCTCGCGGTCCCCGCCGGTGGCAGGGCACGGATGCGCCCGCGGCCGCCTGTCCAACGGGCGCTTACGTGCGGGTCGTCATGGGGTGGGAGTGGGCGCCGCGGAGTTAAGTGTGGCGGCAGCTTTCACTTTTGCCTCGGCATCCGCCTTGGTTTTGGCTTCCGCCCGGGCCTTCTGCCCCGCCAGGCGGCCATCCGTTTCCGCCGCTTCCACAGGGTGAATCCGGCGATAATATTCGTTGGACTTCGCCAATTGATCCACGTGCACGAGCAAGCCCTCGAAACGGTTGTCGGTGCTCAACTCGTATTCGGTATCCATTTTGATGGCATCGAAGGGGCAGACCTCAACACAAATCTGGCAACTCATGCAAACCGAGTAGTCGATGTCGAACACCGCCGGGTACAGTTGCGCTTTGCCCAGGTAATCCGGCTTTTTGTCCTTGCTCTTGCGGATGTAGATGCACTGGGGCGGACATTCCTTCTCGCAAATCTGGCAGGCCACACAGCGCAAACCTTTCCGCCAATCGTCGCCGTCGTAAACGAGAAAAGGAAACTGGCGGGCCGCTTCTTTCGGCGGCAGACGCTCCTCGGGATATTGGACCGTCACCAGCCGGTGTTTGCTGACGTAGCTGCCCAGGAAATTCCGGGCCGTTTCCGTCATGCCTTTGATGATGCCTTCGCCGAGCATGTTACAAGTTACAGGTTGCAGGTTGCAGGCTGCCGGCTTCTGTGGGGGCAGGTGTTCTTAACCTGGAACCCGCAACCTTCAACCTGTGACTCCTTTTCATCGGTCCACCTCGCCCAGCACGATGTCCACGCTGCCGAGAATAATCACCGCGTCCGCCACCAGTTGGCCGAGACACATGTCCTCCAGAATCGTCAGATTGATCAGGCTCGGCGGGCGGACGCGATAGCGATACGGATTGGGCGAGCCGCCGCTGATGAGATAGAAACCGAGCTCGCCTTTGGGCGCTTCGATGCGCCCGTAAGCCTCGCCGGGTTTCGGACGAAAGCCGCGCAGTTTCGCTTTTGGATCGATGATCGGGCCGGGCGGGAGGTCGTTCAGCGCCCGTTGCAGGATCTTCACCGACTCGCGCATTTCAAGAACCCGAATCATGTAACGGTCGAACACGTCGCCGTGGTCGCCGAGCGGCACTTTGAGATCGAACCGGTCATAGATGCCGTACCGGTCCACTTTGCGGATGTCATAGTTCACGCCGGAGGCGCGGAGCATCGGGCCGGTCACGCCGGCGTTGACGGCGAGTTCTTTCGGCAGCGTGCCGATTCCCTGTGTGCGGGCCATGAGAATCTCATTTTCGCGCAGCAACCGCTCGAATTCGTCGAGAAAACGCGGAAACTCGTCGGCGACCTGTTTGGCCTCCTGCACCCAGCCTTCCGGCAGATCGACACGGCAGCCGCCGAACCGCATGTAATTGCACATCATCCGCGCGCCGGTGAGCGCTTCGAACAGGTCGAGGATTTTTTCGCGTTCGCGAAACGCGTACATCAACGGCGTGCCGAGCGCGCCCATGTCCTGCAGCAGGAAGCCGATCAGGCAGCAATGATTCTGCAGCCGCGTCAACTCGGCGGTGATGACACGGATATATTCGGCGCGTTCGGGCACCTGCAAGCCGGCGAGCTTTTCGACCGCCAGCGCGTAGGCCCAGTTGTTCGTGAGCGAGCAGAAATAGTCGAGGCGATCGGTGTAGGGCATCGACCCCAGATACGTGGTGCTTTCGGCGATTTTCTCGTGGTTTCGATGCAGGTAGCCGAACACGGGTTTGAGCTTCACGACGCGTTCGCCGTCGAGCACGACATCCATGCGAAACACGCCGTGCGTCGAGGGGTGCTGCGGGCCCATCGCCACCTCGAGCAATTCGCCTTCCGCCGCCAAACCGTCGATCGTCCTCCATGCTCGATCTTGGTTGCGGCTACGCCGCGCTAAGTTAAACCTGGCTTTCATTCGATCCCGGCCGCGCCACGTTTTGAATAATGTCGCTTCGCCCTTTCGAGCACCTCATCGTGGGGCGTCGGTTCGTATTCGTAATCGTCGGGTGCGGCGTAATCCTTGCGCATCGGATGATCCTGAAAGCCGTCCCACATCAGAATCCGGCGCAGATCGGGATGGCCATCGAACGTGATGCCGTACAGGTCGTAGATCTCGCGTTCCTGAAATTCACAGCTCCGCCAGATCGGCGTGAGCGACGGCACCTGAACTCTGTCGGCGCGATTTTCCGTGCGGACGCGGAGGATCACGGGCCCGTGCTTTTTCTCCATCGCGTAAAGATGATAAACGACTTCAAGAAAACCGGGCCGCCGGGTCTTGCGGATCTGTTCGACCTCCTTCTCGACGCCAGCCACCGTCTGTTTGACCTTGATCTTCTCGGGAATCTCCATTTCAGGCCAGTCCACACCGGTGGCGTTCGAGCAGTAATCCAATCGAAGTTCCGGATCGGCGCGCAGAAATTTCGCCACGGCGAAGGCGTGCTCCCGGTCCGCCAGCAGCGAGCGCTGACCGGACGGGCTGTCGTTCGGGATGATCTCCACGCGCGCGCCGCGAACGGCGGCTTCGAGGCGCATTTTGATTTGTTCGAGAGTCGGGAGCACAGATCGTTACAATCCTTTTCTTTCCGATGCCGGCGCCCGCCAGAGCTCGGTGTTTTTCGGCGGCTCGAGGTCATGCGCGCCGTACTTCGGCACGGCAAACTCGCTCGGCGCGCCGGGGTCCGGGTGCCGCGCCTGGTGCGTGTTGGCGAGGTGTTGCCCGGCAATCTTCTTTTGCAGTGTCATGAACGCGTGGAGCAGGGCCTCGGGCCGCGGGGGACAGCCGGGAATGTGCACGTCCACCGGGAGGTAACGGTCGATGCCTTTCAAGACATTATAGCCCTGCTTGAACGGGCCCCCGGAAATGGCGCAGGCGCCCATCGCAATGACGTATTTGGGTTCGGCCATCTGGTTGTAGAGCCTGACGACCTGGGGCGCCATCTTTTTGGTCACCGTGCCGGCGACGATCATCAGGTCCGCCTGTCTCGGCGATGGCCGGAACACTTCCGCGCCGAACCGGGCAAGGTCGTAGCGCGCCATCGAGGTGGCGATCATTTCAATGGCGCAGCAGGCGAGTCCGAACTGCAGCGGCCAGACGGAATTCTTCCTGCCCCAATTGTAGAGCTCCTCCAGCGTCGTCATGAAGACGCCTTGTTTCTGCAATTCGTTGCGAAGGCCTTGGTCCATTGCGAAGCAGTTCAGAGTTCGGTGTTGGATGTTGGATGTTCGATGTTCGTGCGGCCTGTTGGAGTGCTGGAGTGTTGGAGTGTTGGCCGGCTTGTCATTAATCCAATACTCCATCGCCCCGTGTTTCCTTTCAGCTCCACGTCAGCGCGCCTTTCTGCCAGGCCCACACCAGGCCCTCGACCAGTAACAGGAGAAAGATCACCATGGCGATGAATGCGCCTGCTGAAAGGCCGGTAAACGCCACCGCAAACGGCAGCAGAAAAATGGCTTCCACATCGAAAATCAGGAAGACGATCGCGTACAGATAATATTCCGCCTGGAATTGCACCCACGCGTCGCCTTTCGACTCGAGACCGCATTCGTAAATGGCATTCTTCTCGGGGCCGGGTTTGCGCGGGGAAAACTTCTTCGACCAAAGCCAGGCCAGCGCCAGTGGAGTCAGCGCAAAGGCGACGGCGGCGACGGCCAGGACGACGAGAGGCAGGTAAGGATCATTAGCCATCGACATAAACCAGATTCGTTCCATTCTACATACGCACAGTACCAGGCGAAATACGGGCGGTCAAGGAACGGAGGCGGGCCGGTACTGCGTCAGTTTGATCAAACGGTTGGTGGGGCGAGCGTCCTCGCGAGCCGAAAACCTGGGATTCCATCGAAGCCGCGGTTCGCCGGGCCTTCGCCGTGCTGCGTCGCGGCCGGACGCGCGGCAGCGCGTCCCTACCTTCCAAAATAGGGCACTGCCAGGCGGGCCCGAATTGAATTGAACGCGGCCGCGAGAATACTATTTGGGTTTGTGGCGGCGGAGACCGACCGATTGAACGATGTCCTCGAACTCTTCACTGGTCACGTCTTCCAGTTGTTTGCCCTTGGATGCGAGTTTTTCGTTGATCTTGACGGCCTTTTCCGTCATCAGCGCGTGAGTCTCCTCCGAGCCTCCCACCAGGGCGAAGTTAGGCCCGGTGGTGAGCCGCTTGTGGCCGTCGGAATCCAAACCGAGGCCCAGCATGATTGCCTTGCGCGGCAACCTCTGCTTCTTCACGTTCGCCACAAAATCAGAGTAAGGGCTGAACGATGACAGGTCAAGAAACGGGCAACACGAATCGGGCTGGCGTTCAGCGGAATTTCGAGCGATTACTTGGGCGATGCGAGAGAGATTTCGCCATTTTCTCCCGTGGCTCTGGGTCGTGATGATCGTGACCGGTCACGCGCTCGAGACGACCAAGGCGCGCGGCGCCGAAATCACCGTATTCGCCGCCGCCAGCCTCACCGACGCGCTCCGGGAAATCGGGTCGGATTACCAAAAGCGGAGCGCCGACAAAGTCATCTTTAATTTCGGCGCTTCGAGCGTGCTGGCACGGCAGATTGAGGCGGGCGCGCCCGCCGATGTTTTCTTTTCCGCCGATGAAGCCAAAATGGATGCCCTCGACAGGAAAGGGCTTATTCTGACAGCAACCCGCAAGGACCGCCTCTCGAATTCATTGGTCATCGTGACCTCCATCGACAGTCCGCTCGAAATTCATTCCCCGGCCGATCTGGCGCGGCCCAACGTCAAGCGAATTGCCCTGGCGGATCCGCAAGCCGTCCCGGCCGGAGTTTATTCCCGGGCCTTTCTGGAGAGGCAAAAGCTTTGGGCCGCCGTGGAACCCAAAGTTGTGCCCACCGACAATGTGCGGGCCGCGCTGGCGGCGGTGGAATCGGGCAACGTCGAGGCCGGCATGGTTTTCAAAACCGACGCCGCGATTTCAAGAAGGGTCAGGGTTTCCTGCGAGATTCCGCGCGCCGACGGCCCGGAGATCCGTTATCCTTCGGCGGTGGTCAAGGACTCGAACCATGTTGAAGCGGCGAAGAAGTTCGTTCACTATCTGAACTCGGATGAAGCGGCCAAGGTTTTTGAGAAATATGGATTCATTGTGCTCAAATGACCCTTGAAGACTGGCAACTTGTCTGGTTCACCGCGTGGGTGGCCGCCCTGAGCACTCTGCTAATCATTCCCTTTGGCCTGGCGGCGGCCTGGGTTCTGGCGCGGCATCAATGGCCGGGGAAGTCGCTCGTGGAAACGGTGGTTTCCCTGCCGCTGGTGATGCCGCCGGTGGCCACCGGACTGATCCTGCTGAAACTGCTCGGCCGCCGTGGCGTCATTGGCGGCTTCCTCCACGATCATTTGAATTTCGACATCGTGTTCACCTGGCGCGGGGTTTTGATCGCGCTCGGTATCATGTCTTTTCCGCTGCTGGTGCGCTCGACCCGCGTCGCCTTCGAGGAGGTCAATCCACGCCTGGAACAGATCGCGCGCACGCTGGGAGCGAGCAACGCGCGCGTGTTTTGCACGATCACATTGCCGCTCGCGTTGAACGGTCTTGTGGGGGGCATGCTGCTGGCATTTGCCCGGGCCTTGGGCGAGTTTGGCGCCACGATCATGGTCGCAGGCAATATTCCCGGCAAGACCGCCACGCTGTCGCTCGCCATTTTCCATTCGGTTCAACTCGGCGAAGACGAACGCGCGTTTCGGTTGCTCGCGATGTCCGTGGCGCTCGCCTTCATCGCCGTCTGGGGAAGCGAATGGCTGATTCGACGAAGGAAACGCTGAGTGGCCATGAAGCACGAAACAGCTCAGCGCGCCATGGCGGCAACCAAAGTCGAGGGTCGAGAGTCGAGAGTCGAAAGCGGAACCCTCACCCCGATTCTCTCCCCTCCGATGGGAGAGGGTGACGACCGGCCGCCGGTTCTTTCGTGTGTCTCGTGGTTCTGTCTCAAGACATCCTGCCCGAAATGAACCTGCTTCTAAGAAACATCTCGCTTCCGCTCGCGCACTTCACGCTCGAAGTGGATGCCGAAATTCAGAGCCAGGTGACGGCTGTTTTCGGACCCTCGGGCGCGGGCAAAACTTCGTTGCTCGATTTGATCGCCGGATTGCGGCGTCCACACTCCGCTTTTGTCCGATTGGAGAGCCAGGTTCTCACGGACACCGCCGCCGGGATTGAGGTGCCGACCAGGCATCGGCAAATCGGTTACGTGCCGCAGGATTTGGCGCTGTTCCCGCACCTTTCCGTCCGGCAGAACCTGCTTTACGGCTACAAGACTCGCACCGGTTCCAGTCCGCTGTTCAGCTCCCGGCATATCGCGCAGGTATTGGAAATCGAATCCCTGGCTGAGCGGCGGGTGGGCAGGCTTTCCGGCGGCGAGAAACAGCGGGTGGCTTTGGCGCGCGCCTTGTTGGCTTCGCCGCGCCTGTTGTTGCTGGATGAACCACTGGCCAGCCTGGATACCGGTTTGAAATCAAGGATCATTCCATACTTGCGTCTCATTCGCGACGAATTCCGCCTGCCGATGCTCTACGTCACGCACGATTGGAACGAAGTGGAGGCGCTGTGTCAGGAGGCCCTTATCCTGGAGCAAGGCCGCTTCGTCCGGCGCGGTGAACCCGCCCGATTGAGATAGGGTCGAGAGCAACCGCGGTCCGGGTTCCACGTCTGAACCTGGTAGCGGCTTTCGTCAGAAAGCCGCCAATATCAGCGGCGGTTTGACAACCGCCGCCACGCGCCGATTCATGGTTCCAAAGCGGTTCCCCGCTGAAGCAATCTGGCCTGCGTCCTGCTTGCTGAAACGGAAAAACGGGTATAATTGTTACTGTCTGCAGGCGATGCACGGGCGGGCATTGATTTGATGATATTATGAAGCGAATTGTTGTGTCCGCGGCCGTGCTGGTCGTTTTGTCTTTCCCCTGCCGGGTGCCGGCCCAACTCGAGGGAAGAAGAGTGCTGCAGGGCCATGTGCCGCCGGTCGTGGCGCGGCTGGCTTCCGTGGGACGTCCTCCGGCCTCGGAACCGTTGGCGCTGGCGATCGGGCTGCCGGCGCGGAACCGGGAAGCGCTTTCCAATTTCCTCAGTGAGGTTTACGACCCGGGCAGTCCCACTTACCGCCACTACTTGACGCCGGAGCCGTTTGCGGCGAGGTTCGGGCCGACCGAAGAGGACTATCAAGCGGTGACAGCGTTTGCGTGGAGCAACCATCTGGCGGTCACCCGCCGGCATCCCAATCGTCTGCTGCTGGATGTGGAAGGCTCGGTGGCGGACATCGAGAAGGCATTCCATGTAACCCTGCGCCTTTACCCGCACCCGACCGAGAGGCGCACCTTTTACGCGCCGGATGTCGAACCTTCAGTGGACGCGGGTTTGCCGGTGGCTGACATCAGCGGCCTGAACAATTACGTTTTGCCGCATCCGCTGATCAGGAAGCGGATGCCGATCCCGGCGCTGTCGAATGCCACGCCGAATGCCGGCTCGGCCGGAGGCGCTTACCGCGGCAAAGATTTCAGGGCCGCCTATCTTCCGGGCGTTACGCTTGACGGTTCCGGCCAGGCAGTGGGGTTGCTGGAATTTGACGGCTATTACGCGAGTGACATTGCCACGTACGAAAGCCAGGCCGGGCTGCCGAGTGTTCCCCTGGCAACCGTGTTGTTGGACGGGTTCCCTGGATCGGCGGGCGCCAATAATGTCGAGGTGGCTCTGGACATTGAAATGGCGATCAGCATGGCGCCCGGATTGTCGCAAGTGATCGTCTATGAAGCCGGTCCCTCTGGACATCCAAACGATATTCTGAATCAGATGGCTACGGACGACATCGCCACGCAGCTCAGCTCCTCGTGGACCTGGGGCACCACCCCAAGCACAACCATCGGCACGATCTTCCAGGAACTTGCCGCCCAGGGGCAATCTTTCTTCCAGGCATCGGGCGACAGCGGAGCTTATACGGGGGCCGTTAATCAGCCGGCGGACAACCCCTATATCACAGTTGTCGGAGGCACCACCTTGTCAACGAGCGGTCCGGGCGGGTCATGGACGGGCGAAACCACCTGGAACTGGTACACGACCGGCACTGGCACCGGCGGCAGCGGCGGCGGGATCAGCACCTTCTACGCGATTCCTGCCTGGCAGCAGGGGATCAGTATGACTGCGAACCAGGGCTCGACGGTTTGGCGGAACATTCCGGACGTGGCCATGACGGCGGACAATGTGTACGTTGATTACGACAACGGAAGCGCGGGCGTATTTGGCGGCACGAGTTGCGCGACTCCGCTCTGGGCGAGTTTCGTGGCGCTGGTGAATCAACAGGCCGAATCCAGCGGCAGGCCGGCGATCGGCTTTGTCAATCCAACCCTCTATGCGCTTGCCCGGGGAGCGAATTACAGCTCTCTGTTCCATGACATCACGACTGGCAACAACACGAATGGCAGCAGCCCGAGCCGGTTCTTTGCCTGCCCCGGCTACGACCTTTGCACGGGCTGGGGCACTCCGGCGGGCCAGAGCCTTATCGACGCTCTCGCCGGACCGGCAGATGCTCTTCAAATCATACCGGCCACAGGCTTTACTGCCGTTGGTCCGGTTGGCGGCCCGTTCAATAACGCCGCTCAACTCCTTTCAGTGACCAATTCAGGAACGGGGACCTTGCCCTGGTCGTTGGTGAACACTTCATCGTGGTTGAATGTGTCCTCCGGGGGCGGCACCTTGGCGGCGGGCGCGACCGTCGGCGTCAAGGTCACACTCGGCGCTGCGGCCGCGGATATGCCGGCGGGCGTGTTCTCGGCCGACGTGGTTTTCAGCAACATGACCAGCGGCGTCGCCCAGACGCGTCAATTCACCGTGCAAGTGGGACAGTCGCTGCTTCAGAACGGCGGGTTTGAGACCGGGGATTTCTCGGACTGGACTTTCTCCGGGAGCAGCTCCGAGAATTCTGCGAGTGCGAGCAGCTTCGCTGTTCACTCGGGCGTCTATGGCGCCGCGCTGGGTCAGGCGGGTCTGCCGCTTGCCACCCTGTCGCAGACCTTATCGACCGTGGCCGGGCAGCCCTATTTGCTTTCATTCTGGCTCGACAGCACGTCGCCCGGCGGCCGGCATCCCCAGACGACTCCGAATCAGTTCACCGCGACGTGGAACGGCAGCACTCTTTTCAATGTCACCAACATCGGCGTGATCGGCTGGACCAATGTGCAGTTCATCGTGACGGCCGCGGCAAACAGCACGGTGCTCCAGTTCGGGTTCCGGGACGATCCGTGGTATCTGGGTCTCGACGACATCAGCGTGGCGCCGGTGCCGGTGCCCGCGCTCCAGCCGCTGCTGCAGGCCAACGGGAGAATCGCGCTGGCCTGGAAGGGGATGACCGGCCTGGTCTATCAAGTGCAGTACAAAACCAATCTGGCCCAGGCTGCCTGGGTTAACTTCGGGGCTGTTGTCACCGCCACCAATTCGACCGTGAGCGCTTCCGACTCGATCGGGCCGAATCCGCAACGTTTTTACCGCGTGGTGTTGCTGCGTTGAATTTCGGGTTGGCCGGCGGGGAAGACTCGTCGCCAGCCCTTGCGTGACTGTCGCAGGGAGGTTCGTCAGCCCGACCGCGCCTCGTCCAGCCGGCGCGTGCACTCAGGCTGCAAAACTGAATCCGAATTGCCCGCTTGCATTTCTATTCAGATGGACTTAAGCCGGCCCCCGGTCTGTAATGCAAGTGAATTGTGCTTGCTTTTCTGGAATCCCAGCCAACACTGAACCCGGAGGCTGAACTCGGCCCTCACGGAAGTTCGGCGTGGGAAAACCAAGTTGGAAACCATGAGAACGATCAAACACATAGTCCGTTTTCCACCATTGGATTACCCACTCCTTAAGCCCGACACCGCCGGGAAGAAACCATGAGGAATACATGCGTCTTTCGGAACGAAGTTGGGGCATCACGGTTTATGTCTTGGCCTGCAAGAGTTTTGATTTTGGGATGTGTCGTTGTTTCGTTCGCCTGCGCGGCCCGTCCCGGGGAAACAGGCGGCCCTTTGCCGGGGTATCAGAATGGGACAATCCCAAGCACGATCGCTTTTTCCCTGTCGGTGACGAACCAGTATGTGAACGCCAATCCCGTGCCGATGCAGATCGATGTGTCCAACGGCGGTCCTCTGGACATGGCCATCCTCGTGGACAGCAAGAACTTTGCGGGTGCGACGTGGATGGCCTGCAACTTCTCGAACTTCGAAGTGAACCTCGGCCAGGACGAAGGCTGGCATGACGTCTGGGTTGGATTGCGGGAACAAACGGAGACTTCCCGCAAAACCCAATGGGAATGCAAGAGACTTAGGCTGGACCGCACTCCACCGCGCCTGGTCATTACCAAGCCGGTTTCGTTGATCGTTTCGCAGCCCGTGATCGAATTACAGGGTTATTGCCCCGAACCACTGTTCCGGATTTCCTACGATCTGACCAATGCCGCCGGCCTGGTGACAAACCAGCAAGCTTTCGTGCTCGACCAGTTTTTCGACACCAACACCTGGGAGTTCACCACGAATTGGTTCCAGGGATTTGACATCGAGGTGACGGACGGGCCGAACACATTCACCTTTCATGCGACGGATTTGGCGGGCAACGTGACCACGACGAATATCACCTTCACGCTGGACTATTCCGGCAAAACCAACCCGCCCATCATCCAACTATATTGGCCACAGGACGGCACACAGATCGCCGGTACCAACAGCTATACTTGGCGGGGCTGGGTGGAAGATTTCACCGCCACGGTTACGGCGGCCTTGGTGGACACGAACGGCAACACAAACGTTTACAATGCGTTGGTCGAGCGGGACGGCAAGTTCTGGGTTGAGAACCTGCCCGCACCGCTCGGCACGAACTGGCTGCAACTGACCGTCACGGATCCGGCGGGCAACGTGAGCGTGACGAACATCACCGTAGTCAACAGCCCTCTGCTCCTGACCATAAACCCGCAGCAGGTGACCGCGAACCAGGCCTATGCCACTGTAACCGGCACAATCAACTCGACTGAGTACACCGTCTGGGTCAACGGTGTGAAAGCGCAGCTTAACAGCGATGGCTCCTGGATTGCCACGAACGTGCCTGTGTCTGAAGGAGGCACGTCGGTTTTTCAGGCGCGTGCCATTCCCAATTGGGATCACGGCGGCAACGGCACCCCACCATAGCGTCGATGACGCTCGCGGAACCGGGTCGGAGCGGCTTCGGGATGCGACGGCTGGCCGGGAAAGGCCTGATTTTTCTTCACCCTGCGCCCGGCGGATGACAACATCATCGGCACACGATTCGGGCTGTCTGCGTGGCAGCGCGCCCGACGGCAGGACATGAATTAGGAACGGCGAGCTGTGGATTCATTCGAAGCAGTTTCCAAACTGGCGTTTGAAATGTATAACGCCGGGCGTCATGATGAGGCGGAGGCCCTCTGCCGGATGCTGATGTTGCAGAATCCGCAGGACGTCCAGTTGCTGTTCCTGCTGGGGATGGTATTGCACAAAACGGGCCGGCACGAGGAGGCCGTGACGTGGTTGTGCCGGGCGGCGGAGGCGGGGCCTCCCCAGGCCCGCGTTTTCAACGGGCTCGGTTGCGCCTACCAAAGCCTGAAGGATTGGGCGCGCGCCGCGGACAGCTTTGCGAAGGCCATCGAACTGGAGCCGCAGACCGGCTCCACCTACTACAGCCTGGGCAATGTCTCTTACGAGCTTGGCGACATCGAGCGGGCGGTTTCATCGTTCCGCAAGGCGGTGGAATTGGATCCGCATGATGCGGAGAGTTGGAACAACCTGGGCAAATGTCTGAAGGAGCTGAACCTGCTGGAGGAATCGATCGCCGCTTACGATCGGGCATTGGAATCGGCCCCTGATTCCGCTCTGGCGCATTATGGCCGCGCCATTTCACTTCTGACCGCGGGCCGATTGCAGGAAGGCTTTCGCGAATATGAATGGCGCAGGCGCAGGCGCGTCCCCCGCCAATTCCCGCAGCCGGCCTGGAAGGGAGAGGCAGGCGCGCGCAAAACACTTTTCCTGCATGCCGAACAGGGCTTTGGCGACGCGATCCAGGCGGCGCGTTTTGTTGCGCTGGCGCGCCAACGCGTGGCGCGCGTGATCCTCGAATGCCGGCCGGAGCTGAAAACGCTGTTCGGTTACTCCGCTTGCGCGGATGTCGTCATCGCTTACGGCGAACCCATCCCGCCGTTCGATTGTTTCACATCGCTCATCAGCCTGGCCGGCATTTTGGGCGTCACCCTGGAAACGGTTCCCCGCCGCACCCCTTATTTGAAGGCGCCGCGGTTTGAAAATCTGCCGCCGGCGCCAGTGGGGGACTTGCATGTGGGACTGGCGTGGGCGGGCAATCCCGGACATCACGATGATGCCTCGCGCTCCCTTCGTCTGGAGGAGCTCATTCCGATCCTGCAGACGCCGGGCGTCACATTTTACAGCCTGCAAGTCCCCGTGCCGTCCGGCGATGCGGCGTGCCTTGGAGCTTTTGCCAACGTTGTGGAGCTGGGCGGGCGGTTCAAGGATTTTCTGGACACGGCGTCGGCGGTCGCGGAGATGGATTTGGTCATCTCTGTCGATACGGCTGTGGCTCATCTTGCCGGGGCCCTGGCAAGGCCGGTCTGGACGCTGGTCCAATATGCTCCTGATTGGCGCTGGTTTTTGGATCGCGCGGACACGGTTTGGTATCCGACGATGCGCCTGTTTCGGCAACCCCAAAAGGGGCAGTGGCAACCCGTGATCAAACGGGCAGCCGAATTGTTACGTGGCCTGTCTTCCGGCGCGGCGTAGCCCGCTCAATCCGATTTTCAGCCGGGGGCGCTTGAAGCCAGGACGCGTTGATGCGGCTGCCGGCAGCACTTGTCACTTGCTCTTCTTGCGAGACTATCTGTATTTTCGGGCCGAATGAAAGGCATTATCCTCGCCGGTGGGGCGGGTTCCCGGTTGTTCCCGCTGACACTGGTGGCGAGCAAACAGCTCCAGCCGGTTTACGACAAGCCCATGGTCTATTACCCTCTGACCACGCTGATCGAAGGCGGGATTCGGGAACTCTGCCTCATTTCCACTCCCGAAGACCTGCCACGGTTCCGCCAATTGCTGGGTGACGGCAGCTTATGGGGGCTGAAGATTGATTATCTCGAACAGGCCCGGCCGGGAGGCATTGCGCAGGCATTCCTGATTGCCGAATCCTTCATCGGAAATGACAGCGTGACGTTGATCCTGGGCGACAATATATTCTACGGCGGCGACAGCTTTCACAAGGCGTTCATGGAGTTCAAAAGCGGCGCGAGCATTTTCGGCTATCATGTCAATGACCCCGAACGCTACGGAGTGGTCGAATTCGATTCGCAGGGCCGCGCCATCTCGATCGAGGAAAAGCCGAAACAGCCGAAGAGCGATTATGCCGTCCCGGGACTCTACATCTACGATCGTGACGTCGTTTCAATCACAAAAGCCTTGAAACCCTCGGCGCGGGGAGAGCTGGAAATCACGGACGTGAATGTCGCGTACATGCGGCGCGGGCAACTGCGCGTGCATGTTCTGAATCGCGGGTTCGCCTGGCTTGATGCGGGCACCAGCAGCAGCCTGCACGAGGCGTCCGCCTATGTGCAGACCATCGAAAAGCGCGCCGGGGTGAAAATCGGGTGCCCGGAGGAGGCGGCTTTTCGCAACGGCTTCCTGCCGCTGGATCGGCTCGAGGTCCTGACCGCAAAAATGCCCCGGTGCGAGTATCGCGAATATCTGCTCGAAGTCGTGGCGGAAGCCAAACGGTTGGCGCGCCAGAAGGCCCCATGAACGTCCTGCCCTGCGAAATCTCCGGATTGCTCGTCCTGGAACCCAAGGTGTTTGGGGACGCCCGCGGTTTCTTCATGGAAATGTGGAACCGGCGCGGCTACCGCGAGGCGGGACTGGACGCGGATTTCGTGCAGGACAATCTTTCGCGCTCCCGCCGCGGCACCTTGCGCGGACTCCACTTTCAAAATCCTAAACCGCAAGGCAAACTGCTCCAGGTGCTGGAAGGGGAAGTATTCGACGTCGCGGTGGATATCCGGCGCGGTTCACCGACCTTCGGCCGGTGGTACGGACTGGTCCTCTCCGCTGAAAACAAACGGCAGTTCTACGTCCCGCCCGGTTTTGCCCATGGCTTTGCGGTGCTCAGTGAAACCGCGCTGTTCCACTACAAGTGCTCGGAGTTTTACTCGCCCAAGGACGAATTTGCCATCCGCTGGAACGATGCGGACATTGGCATCGATTGGCCCATCAAGGAACCCCTGCTCTCCGAGCGTGACTCCCGTGCATCCTTGTTGAAGGATGTGCCGTTGGAACGGCTGTTTCCCTGAGCCCGAAATTATGGAGTCTCCTCGCATGCTCCTGATCGGCAAGGTTGGCCAGGTGGGCTGGGAACTCCGGCGCACTCTCGCGCCCATGGCCCGGCTGACGGCGCTGGATTTTCCGGAAATCGATCTGGCCCAGCCCGACTCCATCCGCCAGGCGGTGCGCGGCGCCCGGCCTCAGATCATCATCAATGCCGCCGCTTATACCGCCGTGGACAAGGCCGAGTCGGAACCGGATCTGGCGATGAAAATCAACGGCCTGGCGCCGGGCGTGCTGGCCGAGGAAGCCAGGAAATCCGGCGTGTTGCTGGTGCATTATTCGACGGATTACATTTTCGACGGAGCCAAGCGCGAACCTTACGTCGAGACCGACCCGCCGCATCCAATGAGCTCGTATGGGCGCTCGAAACTGGCCGGCGACGAGGCGGTGCAAGCGGCCGGCGGAGCGCACCTGGTGTTTCGGCTGTGCTGGGTCTATGGGGCGCGCGGCCAGAATTTCATGCTCACCATGATGCGTCTGGCGCGCGAGCGCGAGAAACTGCGCGTGGTGGCCGACCAGATCGGCTGTCCGACCTGGTCACGAATGATCGCCGAAACGACGGCCCTGGCGCTGAAGTCAACGCTGGCGGCTCGCGACGGGAATGCTTTCACCGGCGTTTACCACCTGGCTTCCTCCGGCGCCACCAGTTGGCACGGCTTCGCCCGGTCGATCGTCGATCTCATGCCGGCTGAGGGTCGGAAATGCTCGGCGGTCGAGGCGATCTCCACGCCGGAATATCCGACGCCGGCCAAGCGCCCGGCCTACTCGGTGCTGGGCTGTGGCAAGCTGGAACGCACATTCGGCCTGCACCTGCCGGATTGGCAGGAAAGCCTCCAGCAGGTGCTGGAAAAATAAGCGACAGCGGCGGAAACCCGGAGTATGAACAACGAAAAAACGAAGCGACAAAGAGCGGCGAAAGTCCGGTCCTTGGGCTTCGTTCCGGCTGGCTTCGATGTTAACGAAATCCTGGTTCCTTTGTTGCTTTGTTGTTCGCTATGAACCTTCTCATTACCGGCGGCGCGGGCTTCATCGGCTCAAACGTCATCCACCACGTGATTGACCGGGCGGAAATACAGAAGCTCGTCAATCTCGATTGCCTCACTTACGCGGGGCACCTGGTCAACCTGGAAGGGTTGGAACAGAAACCCAAATACGCATTCGAGAAAGTCGATCTGCGGGACAAAAGTGCCGTGCTCGGCGTCGTTGAGAAGCACGCCATCACGCACGTGATGCACCTGGCCGCGGAATCGCACGTGGACCGTTCCATCACCGGCCCAGGCGACTTCATCCACACCAACGTCGTGGGCACGTTCAACCTGCTCGAAGCCTGCCGCGGGTTCTGGGGAAAAAACCTGGGCGGGAAGAACTTTCATCATGTCTCGACCGATGAGGTTTACGGCAGCCTCGGCCCGACGGGCTTTTTCACCGAAACCACCTCTTACGCGCCCAACTCGCCTTACTCCGCGAGCAAGGCTTCGAGCGACTTGCTGGTGCGCGCGTATCATCATACGTACGGTTTGCCGACGGTGATCACCAACTGCTCGAACAATTACGGGCCTTATCAATTCCCCGAGAAACTTATCCCGGTGGTGATCCAGAGCGTGCTGGCCCGCAAACCGGTCCCGGTTTATGGCGACGGCATGAACGTCCGCGATTGGCTCTATGTGAGGGATCATGCCGAGGCGCTGTGGACGGTTCTGACGCGCGGCAAACCCGGCGAGACTTACAACGTGGGCGGACACAACGAATGGGCGAACCTCCGGATCGTCGAACTGATCTGCGATTTGATCGACGAAATGGCGCCGCACCTGGGCGGCCATTCCCGCAAGCTCATCACGTTCGTCCAAGACCGTCCCGGCCATGACCGCCGCTACGCCATCGACGCGACCAGGATTCAAAAGGACCTCGGCTGGACGCCGGCGCATAGATTCGAAGAGGGCATCCGCGAGACTGTGCGATGGTATCTTGATAATCAGGAGTGGGTAAATCGGGTGCTGAAGCATCCAGGTTCACCATGACCGGGAACGACTACCTGCCGTTGAAGCGCCTGGCGGGTGTCTGATTAGGTGGTGTTTCTCCGAAAGTTTTGTTTTCCCTCCGCGGAACGACGCTGTTTCTGATCGCGTTCAAACCAATGGTGTTGTGCCTTGCACTCTGGCAGCAGGCAACCATGACAGGCTCAGGATCAACCAAAGCCAGGCGGCCCTTTTAGTCAGGACTTTACGCTCAACCAATTCCCAGATCTTCCGATGTTAAGTTGTGTCTTTGAGTCCAATCGCATGCACAATGGTTATCACCCCTCCACTTGGGGCGGGGCGGATGAGCTGTTGCTCTCGTTGGAGTTTGGGCGGCGCGATGAGGTCTTGGACTGGGCCAAACACCTTGAAACCAACCAACGGTCAGCACCGTATCGGTCGCAGTAAGTCTAGAATGACGACTTTGTTCCTGTTGCTGGCGGCGCTCGCCTCAGCTCGATCCACTCTCACTGTGCTAGGGGACTGGCTGAACGATTCGGCGTCGGCTGCAGCTATCGTCGTCGATCCGCTGCACGGCAATGACTCGATCGCAGGCAGGCATGGATTGCCTTTCCAGACGGTTACCAACGCCACCAAAGCAGCCTGCAACGGAGACACCATCTACATACGCAACACGGCCACAAACTACGTGCAGTCGATTCCCGGTGATGGGAGCGGGACATTCAAAGCTTTATGGCATATTGCAAACCTAACAAACATAACTTTCACTGGTGATCACGGTGTTGTGATTCAACAAATCAACATCACCGGGACGTGGGGATATCTACTGACCTGGACCAACTGCACCAATGTGCGTTTTATAGGACTGCAATTTAACGGCGACACCAACGGTTCTTTCAATCCATGTGACGTAGCGGGAGGTTGTTTGATGGCGTCTGGCCCCAGTCAGGGGATTGAAGTTGGTAGTTGCTGCTTTCATAACTGGCCGGATCAGGCTATCAGCCATGAGGGAGGCTGGGCAGAGTCAGCCAGGCGACTATACGTCCACGACAACTTTTTCGACACGATTGGAAACACCAATCGTTCGTTTGGAAACCAAAGCAACGACGGAGAGTGTATCTCGGGTTTGATGGGAAGCGGAACGCTCATCACCCACAACCATGCTCAGCATGTGCAGGGATTCGTGGAGTGGGGGTACGGAGGGGAAGCAAACAATCCTGGCGCTTGGCTGCCATGCTACGACATGATGATCAGCGACAACGTCGTGACGAACTTCTTTATTCGCGGAATCACTATCGGCGGGGTGGCTACCAATGGCGGCTTCAACAACGTTCGTGTCGTAAGAAATTCGATTTACGGCAGTGTAATGGAACTGTACAACTCAATCGGGGTTATTACTGTAGGCGGAGGCACGAACATAACGGTGTCCGACAACATCATATCGACCGTTAACTCTTGCCACGCTGCTGCTGGCATTCTGTTTAATCCTTCTGGCGCCTATGTTATTGATAATGTTGTCATTTCGGACAACACACTCAGGCTGAACGACATGGTTGCAATCGAATGTGCCAGTTTGACAGCCGCCAATACTCACTTTGTGCGACGCGCTCAGATAACGGGCAATAAAATTCTCAACACGTGGAAGGTTGCAGTCATTGACGGCGCGCAGATCTCGGTGGTCGCAGACAATGATGTTTGGAACGTCAATGATGACGACGCAACTCTGGCGAATATCATGCTGGTCAACGGGACGAATTCCGACTTCGGGCTCTATGGAAGTTGCACCAATGTCAACATCGAGGGTAACAGTATGGGTGGCGTTGCGTCTCCCGGTTACTTCGTGGCCAATGGTGGAAGCTTACCCATCACCACGCTTTACTTCGGCCCGGGTAACATCGCTTGGAATGGGGTGTCCAGCAGCTTGCTGTTGGACACCAGCCTGATCACCTCCATTGTGTTGACGCGCGCTCAACCCGATCCCGTCCCCAGGCCCAGGTTCATCAGCCAGCCCGCGAGACAACACGTTCATTTGGGGGAGAGCACCCTCTTTCGCGTGCAGGCCAGCGGTCCGCGCCCGCTGCACTACCAATGGCTGTTCAACGGCCACCCCGTCTGCGGAGCGACCAACGCCTTTCTCATCCTGAACGGTGCCCAACCCGCGAATGCCGGAGCCTACAGCGCGATCGTCGGCAGCCGGTGGGGAGACGTTGTTAGCGAACCGGCGAGCTTGACCGTGGACCTCACGGCGCCACCTGCGGGCGATACGAATGATCTGCCTTCATTGCGCTTCGCCAGCCTGGAAATGGTGGAGCCGGGCGTGCCGCTGATCTCTGTTGCGGTGACGAACCGTCACGGGGTGAAGATTGAATGGTCTTCAGATTGCCGGACTTGGAACCCGCTGCTGACTCTCACCAACAACGGCGGGGTTAGGTATTTCACAGATCCCGATGCGGTCACCCAACCCCGGCGGTTCTACCGCGCCATGGCTCAACCGTAATGCTGTCGGCGCCGGCAGGCATCGTTTCAAAATGCGGCGGCGCCTCGGCGCAGGCGTGGAGGGCGGGGAGATCTTCCGTTCCAGCCCCAGGATAAACCCGTTACCGACCGCATTTCCGACGAAAGTGACTTGACGAGGTCTTATGGATTCAGGACAATCGCATTCATATTGCTGATGCAATAAACCACCCTGTTTGCCATGCGAGGAACACGAAAAGTCCGAAGTGGTTCTCCGAGAATCTGGTTTCTCCTTTGGATGGCGACATTGTTTTGGGTCACCCTAGATGTATCAAAAGCCGACGACAGCAACAACGTTTTGCCGGTCGTCAGTGTGTTGACGGCAACCAACGCCACTCAGTCCGGCTCGCTATCGGGAGTGTTCACGGTCCAACGGACGGGAGACACGGGGCAGGCGCTGCTGGTGAACTACAGCATCGGCGGGACCGCTTCAAACGGGGTTGATTACGAACGATTGTCCGGCGCCGTGACCATCCCCGCCGGCCAGTCCTCCGCCTCGATCGCGGTGGCGCCCATCGACAGTTTCGTCGAGGGAGCGTCGAAAGAGGTCAGCGTGACCCTCGTCGCGCGAAACCAGCCGTTCACTCTCGTGGCGTTGCCGGACACGCAGTACTACACGGCGGAGGAGAACGGCGCCACACACGACATCCTGACGGCGCAGACCCAATGGGTCGTCGATCAGAAGGATGAGATGAACATTGCCTTCGTTTTGCACGAAGGCGACATGACCGACGGGAACACCTCAAGGGAATGGATCAACGCCAAGGCCAGCATGAGTCTGCTCGACGGCGTGGTGCCTTACGCGATAACGGTGGGCAATCATGACGGGCTCATGACCAGCCAAAGCCAGACGGCCCTTTTCAACCAATATTTTCCCTTGAGCCAGTTCCAGAACCTGCCGACGTTCGGCGGAGTGTTTGAGTCCAATCGCATGGACAACTGTTACCACCTGTTCAGCGCCGGCGGAGTTGATTGGCTGTTGTTCTCGTTGGAGTTTGGACCGCGCAATGAGGTCCTGGACTGGGCCAACCAGGTCGTGACCAATTATCCGGATCGCCGCGTCATCGTGCTCACGCACGCCCATGTTTATTCTGACAATACGCTGCAGGGCAGTTCCCCCGATCAGTTGTGGCTGCCGACCTCGTACGGACGCGACAACAACGGCACGGACGTTTGGGAGAAATTCCTGCGCCACTATGCCAACATGGCCTTCGTCTTCTGCGGACATGTATTGAACAGCGGCACCGGCCGGCTGGTGGGCGTGGGCGATTACGGGAACCAGGTCTTTCAGATTCTGGCCAACTATCAGATGGACGTGCTGGGGGGCGCCGGCTATCTCCGCATCATGCAGTTCTTTCCGGATGAGGACAGGATGTCGGTGGAGAGTTATTCGCCATACCTGGACACCTGGCTCACTACGCCAGACCAGCAATTCGAGTACACGAACCTGGGCGTTTTCACCAACGCCAATCCCGGCTATCTGGTGGACACCCAGAATGCCAGCGCCAGCCTGATCATCACCAACGACACCGTGGACCTGACTCCTCCGGAGGTCGATAGCGTCAGCTACATGGGAGTGCCGCCCATCATCACAGTGACTTTCGATGAACCCGTGGAAGCGGTGTCGGCCCAAACCCTCGACAACTATGCCATCGACCAGGGCGCGGTCCTGGCCAGCGCCACGCTCCTGCCTGATGGCAAAACCGTGGCGCTCGCCACCGGCTCCGATCTCGTCGCCGGCGCGCTTTATACCCTGACCGTCAACCACGTGAAGGACTGCGCGCGCGCCACCAATGAGATGAACGAGCCGTATGAATACACCTTTACGTATGTTCCGGTGTTGCTCTCCGACAGCTTCGACGAAGGCACTCTGCAAGGCTGGACCATCGTGGACGAAGGCGTGTTTGCGGCGCCATCTCTGTGGCTGGAACGATCCGGGCGCCTGATGCAGCTCAGCGATATTTACGGTCCGAGCTTCGGCGCGTGCGATCATCGCCAGGGAACTGACATTTACTGGAACGATCCGCAGGCTCTGGGTTGGAGCAATTATGCGTTCTCGGTGACGTTCAACAACACCGATAACGACGGGGTTGGCGTGCTGTTCCGCTATCAGGATTCTTCCAACTATTACAAGGTGGAACTCGATTCCCAGAAGAATTTCCGCAAGCTGTTCGAAATGGTTGATGGGGTGGAAACCACGCTGGCCGCCGAGTCGGCATCCTATTCGCCCGGAAGCAGCTACGTCTTGCGCGTCGAAGTCACCAACAGCGAAATCACCGTCCTGCTTGATGGGGCAGTCCTGTTCGGCGGCACAATCACCGACAGCAACCTGGTTGCCGGCACGGTCGCGCTCTATTCCTGGGCCAGCGAAGGGCTGTTCTTCAACGATTTGAACGTCACCCCGCCCAATCCATGGCCGCGCGTGGCGTTTCAGAGTCCCACCAATGGCGTCACGTTCTCTCAACCCAATCCGGTTCCCATCGCCCTGGACGTTTCCGATCCTGACGGCCAGGTTGAGCAGGTGGAGCTGTTCTGCGGAACATCGCTGTTGGCGAGTTTGACCAATGCCCCTTATGTGTTTCAATGGAACACTTCGGGGTCGGGCTATTACACCCTGACGGCTCAGGTTGTGGATGAGGCTGGCCCGATCGGAGTTTCCAGCCCGGTCACTTTCCTGGTCACACCTCCCCTCCCCAAACCCCAAATCACCGGCCAACCCGCGGATCAGAACGTGTATGCGGGAGAGAGCGCGATGTTTTGCGTCAAAATGTCCGCTTCCGCTCCCATGCAATATCAATGGCTGTTTGACGGCGAGCCCATCGATGGCGCGACCAACGCCTTTCTTATCCTGGACAACACTCAGCCTGAGCAGGCGGGAGATTACGCGGTCGTCGCCACCAACGCATTGGGCGAGGTTGTCAGCGAGACGGCGATTCTGAATGTGGACCCCGACGCGCCGCCTGAGGCGAATGTGAGTCAGCCGCCTTCGGTGTGTTTCCCCAGCGTGGAAGTGTTGGATCCGGGCGTGACGCTGATCTCCGTCGCCGCGACGAACCTGCAGGTGTTGAACATCGAATGGTCCTCGGATTGCCAGACCTGGAACCCGTTCGTGACCCTCACCAACAACGGCGGGGTGCTGTATTTTGCAGACCCCGATGCGGTCAACCAGCCCATGCGCTTCTACCGGGCGGTTGCACAACCGTGACGGCAGTGGTTGAATCGTTGGATCGTTGAATCCTTAAACCGTTGCCTCGTTACCCGGATGGGAGCCCGGCGGCTGTGCTTGCGCATTGGAACGATTCAACGATTCAACGATTTAACGTCTTACCGCCGTAACGATTCCTTTTCCGCTCCCGCCAGAAGTGTTTCAAAATGCGGCGGCTCCTCCTCGCGCGCGACGACGCTGATTTCGATCTTCCTGAACCCGGCTTCCTCAAACCAGCGATGCAAGTCGCTCTCCACAAAGCCCAGCCAGCGATCGCCGTAAAGTTCGCGCGCCTTTTCGAAACTGTGCCGGAGCAAATCCAGAATCAGAATCTGTCCCCCCGGGCGGAGAATTCTCCAGGCTGCGGCGATAGCCTGGTCGGGTTCCTTGGCATGATGCAGGGCCTGACTCAAAATCACCAGATCCACCGTCTCCGGTTCAATCGGCGGGTTCTGCAGGTCGCCCAGACGGAATTCCAAATTCTTCAGATTGTTCTTTCTGGCTTTGGCGGCGCCAAAAGCGACGATCTTCTCCGAGTTATCGACCGCAATGACCTTTTTACAGCGTCGCGCCAGCAGCTCACTCAGCAAACCCTCGCCGGAACCCAGATCGGCCACTACCAACGGCGGTAAAATGCGCAGCAGCAAATGCCCAAAGCCCTGCCAGGACCGGCCCGGTCCGTAAACGCGGTCGAAACGGCCCGCAATTTGATTGAAATAAACCTGCGCCTGCTCCCGGCGGCGATTCAGAATCCGCTTCAGATTGATCTGGTCGGCCGAATGCTCCGGCAATTCCCGGGCTCCGCCAATCGCCAGGCGCAGGCAGTCGGCCGCAGCCCCTTCCGCCTGCGGGTTGACCCGGTAAAAAGTTCGCTTGCCCTGGCGTCGCGACCGCACCAGGCCGGAACCCTGGAGCAGGCCCAAATGCGTGGAAATTCGCGACTGGCCCATGCGCGTGATCTCCTGCAATTCGTGGACCGACAGCTCCTCCTTCTCGACCAGCGCCACAATGCGCAGGCGGGTGGGATCGGACAACGCCCGCAGGGATTTCAGGGTGGACGACATAAAGTTAAACGTTGATGGCAAATTCTGCTGCGCCGGCACCACGGCACTCCAGCTTCAGCCGGCAGCGCCCAATTTCAGCCGGCCCCTCACCCTTTCTGCCGAAGGAATCCGGCGTTCCTGAATTCTTCGTCCGACAGAATCAACGCGTCCCGGCCCACGTGCTCCAGGCCAACTTTTTTCGAGAAACCGGTTGACGCGCCAAAAAAAAGTTATATCATCTTATCCTGATACGTCAATACGAATTTAACCAACATCCTCAATCTTTCATGAGCCGAAATTTTATCTTTTCGTCCGAGTCTGTTGGCGAGGGGCATCCGGACAAAGTGTGCGATACCATTTCCGATTGTGTCCTGGACGCCTGCCTGCGGGTGGACCCCGGGTCGCGGGTCGCCTGCGAGTGTTACGCCAAGAGCAACCTGGTCGTCGTCGGCGGCGAAATCACGATCCCGAACATCGGCTATCTGAATCCCAGTGAGGTCATTGACTTCGTCCAAATCGCCCGCAACGCCATTCGTGACATCGGGTACATCAATGACGACGACGTCTTTCACGCCGACCGGGTTTTTGTGAATGTCATCATTACGGGCCAGTCACCCGACATCGCGCAAGGCGTGGACGCCCGCAAGGCCAAGGGCAAGAAGACCGCCCGGCAGGGCGCGGGCGACCAGGGCCTCATGTTCGGCTACGCCTGCAACGAAACGCCTGAGCTCATGCCCGCGCCCATCATGTTCGCCCATCGCCTCGGCCGTGAACTGACCCGGATTCGCAAGAGCGGCAAGGTGCCCTGGCTCCGCCCCGACGCCAAATCGCAGGTTTCCGTCGTTTACCGGGACGGCAAACCGGTCGCGATTTCGAATGTCGTCATCTCCACGCAACACACGGCGAGCGTGCAACACCGGGAGATCGAAAAATTCTGCATCGAGCACGTCGTCCGGAAAGTCCTGCCTGCCCGGTTGCTGACGCGCAAAACCGAGTATCTGATCAACCCCACCGGGCGCTTCGTCGTCGGCGGACCGCAGGGCGACACCGGCCTCACCGGGCGCAAGATTATCGTGGACAGCTACGGTGGCATGGGCCGCCATGGAGGGGGTGCGTTCTCCGGCAAAGATCCGACGAAAGTGGACCGCAGCGCCGCTTATCTGGGCCGCTGGATCGCCAAAAACGTTGTGGCCGCGAAACTCGCCGAGAAATGCGAAGTCCAGTTCGCTTACGCCATTGGCCATCCCAACCCCGTCAGCGTAGGTGTGGACACGTTCGGCACGGCGACGGTCGGCGACGACAGGATCACCAGGGCAATCAAGAAGGTCTTCAGCTTCCAGCCGGCGGACATCATCGAGCAGCTTGACCTGCGCCGGCCCATTTACTCGAAAACGACCAATTACGGTCACTTCGGCAAGAGCGACCCCGATTTGACCTGGGAGAAAACGAACAAAGTCAGCGAACTGAAACGAGCGCTTTAACCCGATTGCCGTTGAATCGTTATAACGCTGACTCGTCGCCGCGTTGCAACGGCCCGGCATTCGAACGATTCAACGGTTCAACCCTGTAACGAAAGAATTACCATGCCTGGAGCCAAAATTTCTCCTTCGCGCCCGAACCCGGCCGGGAGCGCCAACGGCCAACGGGACTTTTACGTCAAAGACATTTCACTCGCCGATCTTGGCCGGCGCGAGATCGAGGTGGCCGAGCAGGAAATGCCCGGACTTATGGCCGTGCGCGCCAAATATGGTCCGCAGAAGCCGCTTGCGGGCGCCCGCGTTTCCGGCTCGTTGCACATGACCATCGAGACCGCGGTGCTCATCGAGACGCTGGTTGAGTTGGGCGCTTCGGTGCGCTGGGCCAGTTGCAACATTTTCAGCACCCAGGACCATGCTGCCGCCGCCGTCGCCAAAGCCGGCATCCCCGTGTTCGCATTCAAGGGCGAGTCGCTCGAGGAATACTGGGACTTCACACTGGCCGCGTTGACGCATCCCGGCAACCAGGGCCCGGAATTGATCGTGGACGACGGCGGCGACGCCACGTTGCTGCTGCACAAAGGCTATGAAATGGAGCATGGCAGCGATTGGGTCAACGCCTCCAGTCACAGTCACGAAGAACAGGTCATCAAAAACCTGTTGAAGAAATGCGCGAAGGACCGCCCGGGCTGGTTCACCGCGGCCGTGAAAGACTGGAAAGGTGTCAGCGAAGAAACGACCACGGGCGTGCATCGCCTTTACCAGATGCTCGAAGCCGGCAAACTGCTCGTGCCCGCCATCAACGTCAACGACTCGGTCACCAAATCCAAGTTCGACAATCTTTACGGCTGCCGGGAATCGCTTGCCGACGGCCTCAAACGCGCGCTCGGCGTGATGATCGCCGGCAAGACGGCGTGCGTCTGCGGCTACGGCGACGTCGGCAAAGGCAGCGCCCACTCGCTGCGCGGCTTCGGCGCCCGCGTCATCGTCACCGAGATCGACCCCATCAACGCCCTGCAGGCGGCGATGGAAGGTTTTCAAGTCACGACCATCGAAGAAACGCTCGGCCATGCCGACATTTACGTCACTTGCACCGGCAACTGCGACGTTATCACCCTGGAGCATATCCTGAAAATGAAGGACCAGGCGATCGTGTGTAACATCGGCCACTTCGACAACGAGATTCAGGTGGACCGGCTCAACCAGGCCTCCGGCGTGCACAAAGTCAATATCAAGCCGCAAGTCGATCGTTACGATCTGCCGGGTGACCGCAGCATTTATCTGCTTGCGGAAGGCCGGCTCGTGAACCTGGGCTGCGCCGAAGGTCATCCCAGCTTCGTGATGTCCAATTCCTTCACCAACCAGATGCTTGCGCAACTCGATCTCTGGAGAAACCGCGACAGATACAAACCAGCCGTTTATCGCCTGCCCAAGAAACTCGACGAAGAAGTCGCCCGCCTGCACCTGGAGAAAATCGGCGTCAAGCTCACCAAGCTCACCAAGAAGCAGGCCGACTACATCGGCGTGCCGATGGAAGGTCCCTACAAGCCGGAGCATTACCGGTATTAGAGTGGTTGCCATGTTTCCCGATTTCCGGCAGGGCCGCGCTGCGCGCAGCCGTGGACGCGACGCAGCGCGGCGCGGCCCATGCGGAGATTACGTTTGGCAAACGCACTGGATCGTCGTAGCGGCGGCTCGTAAGAGCGCCGATGGAATTGGCCGCGTTCTCACGAACGCAGCCACCGCTCACACGTACAGCGCCGTCCTCAATTCCCGCGCCATCAAACTCATGAACGGATAGCGCTTTTCCGGGTCGCCTTCGAGGCATCGCAGGATCACCTTTTCCGCATCGGGCGGGATATCCGGATTGTGGGTGCGCGGGGGGGTGAAGCCGGATCGGTCCAGTTGCTTGGCGAGGATTTCCGCGGGGGTATCGCCCGGGAATGGCTTCTGGCCGGTCAGCAATTCGTAGGCAGAGACGCCGAAAGCAAAGATATCGACGCGATGGGAGATCGGCTGGCGCAACAGTTGCTCCGGCGCCATATAGGCCGGGGTGCCGGGATTTCTCCTCATCTTCCTGGGCTTCTCGGGAATGGGCTGCGCCAGGTCGAAGTCGATCAACCGCACCCCGGCATTGCGCGTCACCAGCACGTTTTCCGGCTTGAAATCCAGGTGCATGTACCCGTTTTCATGCATGTGTTCCAAACCCGTCGCCATGTCGATCAGGATTTGTGCCACGTTCTCAGCCAGGACGGGATCGCCTTTCGCCTGCAATTCTTTGAGGTTCGACGCCTCCACGTACTCCATCAGCAAGTAAGGTTGGCCGCTGATCTTGCCGTGTTCGACGTAGTTGATGATCTGGTCGTGATCGGACAGGTTCGCCAGTATCTCGCAGCCGCGGAGAAAACGGCGCTTGGCAAAATGGTTGAAGCGATACCGCTTATGCATCAGGCGCAACGCGTAATGTTTGCCGTTTGAATCCGAAGCCACCCAGATATCCGCCATGCCGCCGCTGTTGATCAATTCCTGCAAATAAAAACGCCCGAATCGCCCCGGCGACGGGGCGACGATCGAGTCCTGTGTTTCCGAGTTCAACACCAGTTCCTATTTAACACGCCACCCTGCACGTCGCTACTGCTTTATGTGGCAGGCCAATTCATCAAATGTGCACCGGTGGATTCGCGGTTCTTATCGCCGCGGTCGAAGACCCTGCTCTCGTCCCGAGTTGTCGGGAGATTGCGGCGGCCCGCTCGCGCTCCGGACCGCGGGACGTTTCGGCTGCGTGGCCGTAGCCGCTTCCGCGCCGCGAAGGCCCGGCCCGCGGCGGGTGGAAGGGACAGGTGGTTTGGGATCGGGAAGATGTGTGCCGGTCGAGGCTGCTGAGACCCGGGGACCGGTTGCGTTCCCCGTGACGGTTCCCGAACGAAATACGCGCCAGATTGTCCATTTTAGCGTCGGGAAGTGAAACTTGCGTGCCCTCCTCAAGGCAGGCAAAACTGGACGGGCACAACTATGCGCAAACTGCGTCTGCAACTCGGGAGTCCTGGGCGGGGTCAGGGCCGAAGGAGGTTTCGGTTTGATTCGGGATTTTGGGGTTTGCTGGCTTGCGTTTTCCCTTTGACCCTGTCAGCGGCCACTTTCACGGCCAATCTGGATCGCAACCCCATCACGCTCGGCGAAAGCGCGACGCTTTCGCTCACCTTTGAAGGCGGCACACCGGCGCAGGACCCGACACTGCCCGCCATCCCGAACTTGCAGATCACCTACATCGGCCCTTCCAGCCGGTTCAGTGTCATCAATGGACAGGTCAGTTCGTCGGTCACGTACAATTATACCGTCGTGCCCGGGCAAGCCGGCGATTTCATCATCCCTTCGATTACGGCTGCGGTGAGCGGGCAGAAGTTGGCCACGCAGCCGCTGAGACTGACGGTGCTCAAGCCGGGCACGACTGGGGCCGGAGTCGGGAGTGCGGAAGGGCAGTTGGCGCTCCTGAGGTTGCTCCTGCCGAAAAAGGAGCTCTACGTGGGCGAGACCGTCGAAGCTCAACTGGAGCTTCTGGTCAACGAAAAAGTCCAAGGAGCCCACGACTTTCAGCCCGCTGCAATTCCCGCCGAAGGGTTCAATCTCGGCAAACTGCTGCAAGGACAGCAGCGGCGCGTTCAGGCGGGCAGCGCTGTGTTCGCTTTAAACCCGTGGGCATTTACCCTTGCCCCCGTCAAGAACGGCTCTTTAAGCGTCGGCCCGATCACCGCCTCCCTCGTGGTGGAACTGCCCTCCGCGCGACGCCGCCGCGATCCGCTCTGGGATCCCTTCGGCCTGCTGAATCCCCCTGAACAAAGGACGCTTTCGCTGGCCACCGAGGCGCAGAGTGTGCAGGTGCTCCCGTTGCCGCCGGAAGGCGCGCCGCCCGACTTCAACGGTGCGATCGGTGATTATTCCCTGACCGTCACAGCCGGGCCGACCAATGTGGCCGTGGGCGATCCCATCACCGTGAAGATTCAGGTTGCCGGGAGCGGCACGCTGGACTCGCTCGCGTTGCCGAACCAGCCGGCGTGGCACAATTTCAAAATCTATCCCGCCACTTCGAAGACGGAGACGAGCGATGCGCTGGGCACCAGAGGGGTGAAGATTTTCGAGGAAGTCGTTGTGCCTCAGACCGCAGACATCACGGAATTGCCTCCGCTCTCGTTCAGCTATTTTGACGTTGGCAGGAAGAGCTACCGCACGCTCACCGGTCCGCCGATTCCTTTGGCGGTTCGTCCCGGGGGCGTCGCTGCCGTTCCGGTGATCGCGGCCGGGAATCGCGGCGCGCCGGAGAACCAGCCGCCGACACAGGATATCGTGCCGATCAAGCAGCGGCTTGGGGAGATTGGACAAATCGCTCCGCCGCTGGTGCAGCAGCCTTGGTTCCTCACCCTGCAGGGCGCGCCGGTGTTGGCATGGCTGGGGACAGTGGTGTGGCGCAAACGCAACGACAAACTCGCTCATAATCCGCGGTTGCGACGTCGCCGGCAGGTGGTCCGATTGGTGCGCGCGGGCCAGGCGGATCTGCGCCGGTACGCCGCGGAAAACAACTCGGACCAGTTCTTCGCGACGCTCTTCAGGCTGTTGCAGGAGCAATTGGGGGAGCGGCTCGATGTGCCGGCCTCGGCTATCACCGAAGCCGTCATCGAGGAACACCTGCGGCCGGGAGACGTTCCGGAGCGGACTCTGAGCGGGCTGCACGACCTCTTCCAGGCCTGCAACCTGGCGCGTTATGCGCCGATCAAAACCAGCCAGGCATTGGCCGCTTTCATTCCCCAGATCGAAACGGTGCTTCGGGAACTGGAGGAGGCGAAGAGATGAACACGCCGCGCAAATCGAAGACTCCCAACGCGGGACGACGCCTGACCGGTTTTCAACTCCGAAGAAACTCGAAGTTCCAAGTTCGAGTCTTTATCTCGGGAATCATCCTCGCGGCGCTCATGGTTTGGGCTCGCGGCGCAACCGTCCTGGGCGCGGACCTCGCCGCCGAGTTCGACTCGGCCAACAAGCTCTATGAACAAGGCAAGTTCCGGGAGGCAGCTTCAGCCTACGAGAAAATAGTCCGGTCGGGCCCGGTATCCTCGGCCCTGTATTTCAATCTGGGGAACGCGTTTTACAAATGCGGCGCGGTGGGGCGGGCCATTGCGGCCTATCGGCAGGCCGAACGCCTGGCTCCGCGCGACCCGGATCTTCGCGCCAACCTGCAATTCGTGCGAAACCAGATTCAGGGGCCAAGCGTTGTGCCGAATCGCTGGCAACGGTGGCTGGGCAGGCTCACGGTGAATGAGTGGACCGTCCTTGCCTCGATAGTGTTCTGGCTGTGGCTGCTCTCGCTGGTTCTGGGCCAGCTCCGGCCGGCTTTTCGACCGCCACTTCGAAGCTTCAGGGTTTGCAGTGGCGCCGGCGCGGCAGCCCTCTGCCTGTGCCTCAGCGCGGCGCTCCTGACAAGGTCGGCTCCGACCGCCATTGTGATCGCTCGTGATGTTGCGGTCCGGAACGGTCCGCTCGATGAATCACAGACCGCGTTTACGGTCCATGACGGGGCCGAGTTGACGGTTCTGGATCACAAGGAAGGCTGGCTGCAGGTCAGCGCCGGAGACCAGCCTCGGGGCTGGTTGAAGCGCGAACAGGTGCTTGTCTGGCCGTCGGGAACGCCCGGGCACAGCCGTAACGGTGGGGTCTGATTTTCCCAACTTTTAGGCAGCTTTTTCCGCGCTTCTTTGTCGAAGCCGTTGCTGCAATGATCTGAACGCTTGCGCTCCATTATCGTGCGCAAGACGCCCGTCTGGGAGACATCCCCGGCCTGGGATGGGCTTTCAAGAAAAAGGACAATGCCACTGCGCTGCAAGTCCGACGGCCTGCTGGCAGCTCGGATGGTTCGCGCCGACGGCGCCAATCACGGAACGCGGCAGTCACGGGGATAGCCGCTCCACCCGCCAGACATTGTCGGCCTGTTTCGCATAGCGGAACCGGTCGTGGAGCCGGCTGGCGCGTCCCTGCCAGAATTCGATGCTTGCGGGTGAGAGCACGTATCCGCCCCACCAGGGCGGCCGGGGAACCTCTTCGCCGGGGTACTGAGCGCGCCGTTCATTCCAACGCTGTTCCAGCACGGCGCGACTCTCGATGACCTCGCTTTGTTTCGAGGCCCACGCGGCAAGGCGGCTTCCTTTGGGCCGGGTTTTAAAATACGTCTCCGATTCCTCAGGGGAAAGCTTGCTGACCATGCCCTTGACGCACACCTGGCGTTCCAGGTCCGACCAATAGAACACCATGGCCGCATGGGGATTTTCGGAGAGTTCGCGCGCTTTGCGACTCTCATAATTGGTGAAGAAGATAAACCCGCGCTCATCGATGCCCTTGAGCAGGACAACCCGCGCCGAAGGCCGGCCGCTCTTGTCGGCGGTGGCCAATGTCGCCGCGTTCACGTCCGCCGGTTCGGCGCCCGTCAAGAGCATCAGGCTTTTGTACAGGCCGATGAAAAACTTACGGGCGCGGCCGCCGGGCCGCGCGCCGGTCGCCTGATCGAACCACTTCTTGAACTGGGAGAATGGATCCGGGTCCAGATCGGCGCGGCGCAGGCTGGCCAGGTTGTATTCTCTTGGGATTTCCGCCAAGCCCATAATTCGCGGACGAATCTATAGCAAGCGGCGCGCCTCTGTCCACGACGGATGCGGCTTTGCGGTTGCGCCGGTCGGCGGTCAGGGGAGGTCCCCGGGCAGCCGGTTGAGGTCGATCCAATAGTCTTTGAGCCGCTGGAGGGCCTCGACCAGTTGCCGATATTGCGGCGGCTTCACCAAATACGATTGGGCGCCCAGTTCGTAGGCCAATTGGATTTCCTGCTCGGGACCCGGCGCGCCCAGGAGGACGACCGTGAAGTGTTTTCTCAACCCGGGCCGCTCGTACAACCATCGCAAAAGGGCGAAGCCGCCCTCGCCGGGCAGGTTCAAGTCCAAAATGACCAGAAAAGGCAAAGGAAACGCCGCGCGGTTTGCGTAAACGCCTTCCCCGCTCAAATACTTGACAGCGTCCGTGTAGGAATGGACGGTGTGCACCGGGCTCAGGACCGACACCTCGTTGAGGCCTTTCCTGATGCGCAAGACATCCTCTTCGTCATCATCGACCAACAGAATTGTCCCGTGTTTTGTCATGGTATGTCCCCTTTGAGCGGGGACCGTCGGTTCGTTCCGACCACTGCTGTTAACAACCGGACCAAGAAGCAATACCAAGGCCAACGCGGACGGCCTCGGCGCCGGGATTCTGCGCCCAGGTTTGTCCGAGAATGGGGCGGTCGCCCTGTCAGCTCTCCCGGAGATACTTGACATGTCGAGAAATCAAGCACGTCGCTGAACCGCCTCGCCGGGCATTGTCTTTGCCGCGTTGTGCTGGCATCGTCTGGAGAGCCGTGCCGGCATGAAGGATGAAACAGGTCTGCAAACGGTCGTCTTCAGAACCGCCGGATTCGTCAAAAAATGGTCAGAAAAGGGCAATCTTTGTGTGTCGTTCACGCACCCGTGCCGGTTCAATGCAGCATTATGAACGCTCGGCCGGGCAGCCCTGAGTGCTTATCGGCTTGAGATCGCGGTGTCAGTTCTCTAAACTTTGCGATAGTTGAATTATGCAAGTAAAACCGGACCGGACGGCATGGCTTAAGGGCGGCCAGGCGCGTTGCGCCGTAACTCCCCAGAAACAAGCCCATCCGCGGCGTCTCGTGCTGCTGGGTGCTCCTGGAGTCGGCAAAGGGACGCAGGCGGAATTGCTTTCCGGACAATTGGGCGCCTGCCATCTGTCGACCGGCGATATTTTTCGCGCCGTCAAGACCGCCGACGCCTGTGAACGCACGCCGACCATGACGCGCGCCCTGGATTACATGGCCCGGGGCGAATTGGTGCCGGACGACATCGTTCTAAGCCTGGTGTCGGAGCGATCGGGTTGCCTGCGTTGCCGCGGCGGTTTTTTGCTGGATGGATTTCCGCGCACGGTTGCGCAAGCGGAGGCGTTGGAAAAGATACTGGCCGCCGAGAAGGTCGTCCTGGAAGCGGTTTTGAATTACGATCTGCCGCTGGACAAAATTGTTGCGCGGTTGAGCGGCAGGCGGACCTGCTCGATCTGCAAGGCGGTGTTTCATGTCGAGACGCGCCCTCCGAAAATGCAGGGCATCTGCGATCATTGTGGCGCCGCCCTATACCAACGCGAAGACGATCGGCCGGAATCGGTTCGCGTGCGCATGGACGCCTACACGAGGAGCACCAAACCGCTGATCGACTTTTACCGTCGCAAGGGTCTGCTGATCTCGATTTCGGCGGAAGGAACGCCCGAGGAGATATTCAATCGCACCCTGCAAGCGCTGGACAAACAGAAGAGCTGATTTCGCAACCGCAGTGCGCCGCCGCCGGACTGCAGCCAACCTTTGACCGCCGGAGTGGCAACCATGAGTTAGGCTTGCCAGAACTGGAGCGGCAGGGTAGGAGGTCATTCATGCAGCGATCACTCGTAATGACTCTCATCGGCGAAGACCGTCCGGGTCTGGTGGATTCCGTGGCCACGATCGTCTCCGAACATGGGGGTAACTGGCTCGAGAGCCGCCTGTCGCGTTTGGGCGGCCAGTTTGCGGGCATCGTGCACGTCGAGGTTCCGGCGGAAACCGAGCAGCCGCTGATACGCGCGTTGAAGAATCTCCCCGAGCGAGGACTGAACGTCACCGTGCATTCGGACCAGTCCCCATCCGGGCGGAACCCGCAGCCGCTTACCCTCCTCGAAATCGTCGGCCAGGATCGCCCCGGCATTGTCCGGCAGATTTCCCATGCGCTGGCGGGTTTTGGCGTCAACGTCGAGGAGTTGCACACCGAATGCAGCAGCGCGGCGATGTCGGGCGAAACCCTGTTCCAGGCGCGCGCCTGGCTGAGCATTCCGGAATCCTGCAATGTCGCGGAACTCCGGCAAACGCTGGAAAAAATCGCCGCGGATTTGATAGTGGATATTTCTCTGGAACGCTTGTGAGGTTTGTTCTCGCGGCGCCGCCTTGGGTTCCGGCTCATGGGGAGCCTCCAATCCCGAATTGGGGCGTGCCGCGGGGCCTCGACCATGGGCGAAAGCCTGGAGGGCGCCGCTCCGTCGGTGCCCTGATCAAACAGACGGGGAAGCGACGGAGCGCTTCCCTCCAGGAAGAACAAGTTCATGGGAAGCCGTCCTGGCGAACCCTCAGGAAGGTTCCTTCTTTGGGAACAGCGGAACTGGCTCGCCGATCTGATGCCGGGCCGCCAGTCCGCCCCACGCGGCGGCGGAGAATCGATCGGGCACGCCCGGCAGACCGAGTTGGGCATACATTTTGACGGCTGAGTCCGGCACAAAAGGCCACAGCAAGACGGCCAGGAGGCGGCAAACTTCAGTCAGGTTATACAGCACCTGATCGAGGCGTCGGGCTTGCGCCGGATCTTTCGCCAGTTTGAAAGGCGCGGTCTGGTCCACGTATTGATTGGCGCGCGTGATCAGCGACCAGATCATTTGCAGCGAGGCCTGGAGTTGATTCTGCTCCAGGAGCGACCGAGTTTGCGCGACCACTTTTTGCGCCTCGACTGAGAGTTCATCGGAAACGGGGGGCACGACGCCCTGGCGATAGCGCCGCAGCATGGAGAGGGAGCGGTTGACCAGGTTGCCGAGCCCGTTGGCGAGTTCGGCGGAATAGCGCGCGCGAAAACCGGCGTCGGTCCAGTTGCCGTCCGGGCCGATGTCCAGTTCGCGCAACACGTAAAAGCGGAAGGCATCGACGCCCCATTCATCAATGACCGCGAGCGGATCCACCACGTTGCCGGTGCTCTTGCTCATGCGCTCGCCGTCTTTCTGCCACCAGCCGTGCACCAGGATCTGCCGCGGCAGCGGCAGACCCATCGCCTTGAGCATGATCGGCCAGTAAACGGCGTGAAACTTCAGGATGTCCTTGCCGATGACGTGGAGGTCGGCGGGCCACAACGGAAGTTTTGAGTTTTGAGTTTTGAGTTTCGGGTTGTTGAGAGCCGACAGCACAGTTTCATCTCCACGGGCGGCGGGGATGCTGATGTAATTCACCAGGGCATCGAACCAGACGTAGGTGACGTAATTCTCATCGAAGGGCAGGGGAATGCCCCAGCTCAACCGCGACGTCGGCCGGCTGATGCACAGGTCTTCCAGAACATTGTTCTTGAGAAAACCCAGGACCTCGTTGCGGCGGTAATCGGGGCGGACGAAAGACTGGTTCCGCTCGAGGTGCTCGATCAGCCACTGCTGCTGGTCCTTGAGTTTGAAGAAATAGTTCTCTTCCTTCAATGGGACGACTTCGCCGTAGGCGGGATCGAAGGTTCCATCCGGCCGGCGGTCTTTCTCGGTCAGAAAGGTTTCTTCTTTGGTTGAATAAAAGCCCTCGTAAACCTGCCGGTAAATGTGGCCGGAGGCATGCACTTTCGAGAGGCTTGCCTGCACGACAGCCTTGTGGCGCGGTTCCGTGGTGCGGACAAAATCATCGTTGGTCAGATTGAGCCTGGCGGCAAAGGCCTTCCAGCTTTGGGCCATTTCATCGCAGTACGCCTGGGTGTTTTTGCCTTGCGCCGCCGCCACCTGCTCGACTTTTTGCCCGTGTTCGTCCAGGCCGGTGAGGAAGAAGACCTCCTGCCCCATGCTGCGGCGCGCCCGCGCGATCACGTCCGTGACGACCTTTTCATACGCGTGGCCCAGATGCGGCTGGCCGTTGACGTAGTCGATCGCGGTCGTGAGGTAGAATGGCTTGCTCATGGGAAAACAGTTTGGCCGAGGCAGGCGAGGTTGGCAACGCATCAGATCGATCTGGGGAGAGTCGAATTTGCGGCGGGTTGACCTGTGCGCCGAAGGCATGTGCGATGTAACATTGCCGATGGGCATCGAATGGGCGCACAGGTCAACCCGCCGCAAGTTGTAAGGCCTCACGATTCCTGAAGTCGCGGTGACTGCGTGTCACCTCTTCCAACCCATTCCACCGCAGCTATCCGCCCGCACAACATCATTGCTTTGGTAACATTTGTCGGCGCACTGAACGCCCTCTGCCGTTGTTGCCGTATTCCTCCTTACCCAGGTCGGGCTCGTCAAAGCAGCGTCGTGTTGGTACAGTGTCATGGTGCAGTTAATGACGAACAAAAGAGTCGCCGCACTCCACGCGTTCCTGCACCGCCACCGGCAGCGGCTCCTGCGCATTCGCGAACGGTTCCGGTTCAGCGAAGAAGCCTTCCATTTGATGCTGGCCGGCGGCGTGGGCGTGATCGGGGGTCTGGTCAATCTGTTCTTCTATTATGCGACGGAGTCGGTGAAATGGCTGTTTCTCCATCGGCCCGGCGACATCGTCGAAATTGCGGAGATGATCGGCAAGGTGGAGCGGCTCATCATACCGGCCCTCGGCGGGCTTTGCGCCGGCATCATTTTGTATCTGGGGTCCCGGCTGGTGGGCCAGTCGGGCTCCAGCAACCTGCTGGAAGTGGTGGTGGCGGGCGACGGCCGGTTGCCATTCCGGATCGGCCTGGTGAAATTCATGTCGGCGCTGGTGACGATTGGATCGGGGGGCTCGATTGGCCGGGAGGGAGGCATTGTTCAACTCTCGGCCACGCTATCGTCGCTGTGCGGACAGCTTGCGAAATGGCCGCCCTATCGGTTGCGATTGCTGGTCGGCTGCGGCGCGGCCTCGGGCATTGCCGCGGCGTATAACGCGCCGATCTCGGGGGCGGTCTTTGCTTCCTGGATCGTGCTGGGCAATTTTTCCATGAGCCTGTTTGCGCCGCTGGTCTTTTCGTCGGTGGTGGCTACGATGGTTTCCCGAACGTTCTTCGGCATCCGGCCGTGGTATTCGGTGCCGGCGTTTGATTTCACCAGTGTGGCGCAACTGCCCTGGTTCGTGCTGCTGGGAATCGCCTGCGGCCTGATGGGGGCGGTATTTTTGAAAATGCTTCGGCGCAGCGAGGAGGCGGTCGGCAAATGGCGCGCGCCGATTTACGTGAAGCTGATGGTGGGCGGGCTGGCAGTCGGGATCATTGCGGTTCAATTCCCCGGTGTTTGGGGCAACGGTTATGCGGTGACGAACCGGATTCTGCGCGAGGGATTCATGAACGAGGAATTCCCGTTGCTGTTTCTCGCCGGGTTGCTGCTGGCCAAGTTGCTGGCGACTTTGGCGACGGTCGGTTCCGGGGCTGTCGGGGGGGTGTTCACGCCCACGCTGTTCCTGGGGGCGAGCCTGGGCGCGTTATTCGGCCTGGGGCTGCAGGACCTGGGGGGGGCGCGTGAACTGCCCATTGCGGTCTTCGCGGTGGTGGGCATGGGCAGCATGTTGTCGGCAACCACGCGCTCGCCTCTGCTGGCCATGATCATGGTTTTCGAAATCTCATTGGATTATTCGCTCATGCCGCCGCTGATGCTGGGGTGTGTGGTCTCTGCGCTGGTGTCGAGGCGGCTTCATTCGGAATCGGTCTATACGGAGCCGTTGCGCCGGAGGGGTTTGTCGGTCAGCGCGGAATCCCCTGAACCGGGCGCGGCGACGGAACGCACGGTGGGCGACTTGATGCACGCGCCGGTGCCGCCGATTCGTGAAGGCGCCACGATGAGCGAACTCGCCCGCCGGTTCCTGACGAGTCCGAACAATTTTCTGCCGGTGGTGAATGGCAAGCAGCAGTTGGTCGGGCTGGTGGCGTTGCAGGACCTGAAGGAACACCTGAGTGCGGGCAGCGAACTGAACGCGGTGATTGGGTATGACGTGATGCGGCCGCCTCCGGTGTGTGTGACGCCCAATCAGCGGCTTCTGGATGTTCTGCCGGTGGTGCTGGCGAGCGAGCAGCGGAACATACCGGTCGTCAACACGCTGAAGGAATACCGGTTGATCGGGGCCCTGGCCCGCGCTGAAGTGATGTCCCTCTTCTCGGAGGCGATCGCGGCGAGCAACAGGTCTGGCGGTTGAGGACTCAGGTGCGAAGCAGGAGGTGAGAAGGACGAGCTTGTTCACGCCGCCTGAAGGCGCACTGCGCGTCTCCACGCTGAGAGCGAGCGCGTCAATTCCACATCAACGACACCGCGCCAAGGAGAATCGCCACCAGCCAGAGCGCCAACACGGCTTTCGTGCGGGACAAGCCGAGGCGCACCAGGCGGTGGGAGAAGTGATTCATGTCACCGACGTAAAAAGGCTTCCCGGCCCACGAGCGCGCCAGGACAACCCAGGTCAGATCCGCCAGCGGGACGGCCAGGATCAGCAAAGGGCTCAGCACGGCCAGAATGGCGGGAGGGTGTACGGAAGATCGGGCATAAAAGTGGGGCAGAATCGCGAGTATGGCGAGGAGATAGCCCACGAGGTGGCTGCCTGAATCCCCCAAGTACGCCTTGGCCCGGGGAAAATTGTGCGGCAGAAAACCCAGCAACGCGCCGCACATCAGCGAGGCAATCAGCGCCACCAGATACTGGCTGTTGCCGGCGGCGATGATGAAAAAATAGGCGGAGCCGATGACACCGAGGCCGGCGCAAAGGCCGTTCATGTTATCCACGAAGTTGAAGGCGTTGATGACCGTCAGAATCCACAGAATCGTGATGGCGTATTTGAAGGCCAGATGGGGGACAAACAGGGAGAGTTGCACCCCGGCCGCGGCCACAAGGAATGTCACCAGCAACTGGCCGGCGAATTTGGGCGCCGGCCGCAATTCGTGTCGGTCATCCAGCAGTCCCAGGAAGAGCACGGCCAGTGCGCCCAGGAAAACGGCCAGGAGTTGGATGCCGCGCTGGCTCAGGCCGAACATCAGGAAGTGCACCACGTTGGTCTCCCCATGCGAAACGTGCATCAATGAAAACGTGCCCACGTCCGGGGGCGTCGGGATAAGCGTGTTGGTATCCGGGATCGTCAATGGAAACGCGTTGGTATCGGGGATCGTCAACGAAAGCGTGTTGGTATCCGGGATCGTCAACGAAAGCGTGTTGGTATCCGGGATCGTCAACGAAGGCGTGTTGGTATCCGGGGCTGTGTAGTAGGCGGGTGTTAAGTTGGAGTACGCTTCCGCCAGGCGGAGGGCGAAAATGATCAGGAGGGTGGGCATGGTCAGAGCGGTCATGACCGTCAGACCGCCGGCCAGCGGGACAGGCTTTTCCTGGAGTTTGCGGTCCCCGGGATCATCCACCAGGCCAACACGCTGACACAGCCGTTCCCAAAGCGGTAACGTGATCAACGCGGCCATGAAGGCGGCGAGAAAAGGAACCAGATAAAGGAGAATCGGAAAGTTCACGTGGCGGGGATCTGCCGGGCGCGGGCGAGCTCAACATAGAGATTGTACAGTTGCTCGATCATTTTTTCGAGTCCGAATTGTTCTTTCACCAGGTTCTGCCCGTTTTTCCCGAGCCGCCTGCGCAACGCCGGGTCGCCGGCCAACTGGAGCAAGCGCGCGGTCAGGCCAGGCAGATCACCCGGGCGCAACAAAAAGCCGGTTTCGTTGTCCAGGCAAATCTCTTTGGCGCCATCACAATTGTACGCCACCACCGGCCGGGCAGCGGCCAGCGCCTGCGCCAGCACCCGAGGCAGCCCTTCACGCAACGACAAATGCACAACCGCATCCATCATGCCGATGAATCCAGGCACCTCGGCCGGAGCAACCAGCCCCGTGAAGACGAACCGTTCGCTTAAACCGAGCGCACGCACCCGGGCGGTGAGCCGCGCGCGAAGGTCACCGTCTCCCACAAGCAGGAATCTGACCCGCGGATAATGCTCCAGCAAAGCCGGTGCAATCAAGAGCAAATCGTCGTGGCCCTTCAATTTGGATAAACGCGCGATTTTGCCGATAACGAAGTCTGTGGGGGCGATTCCCCAGCGGGCCCGGCGTTGCGCATCGTTGGTGGCGGCCAAATACGGCGCGAGGTCGAATCCGCTGGCGATCTTCGTGTATTGTTCCCGGCGACCGATGCCCGCGGCGAGGTACTGCTCGGTCATGGCATTGGCCACCGTGACGAAATGGGTCGTGGCTTTGCCAACCTGCCGTTCGGCCGCGCGGAACAGCCAGTTTGCGACCGGGCCCTGAAAGGGGCCAAAGGACGGACCGTGGATGGTGTGAACGATGATCGGCACCTGCGCTCTGGCAGCAGCCAGGCGGCCGAGAACTCCGGCTTTGCCGCTGTGGGTGTGGACGATGTCAGGGTTGCTTTGTCGAAAATGCTTGCTGAGCCGGCGCAGGGCGATCCAATCGTTCCAGGGATGAATCGGCCGCACCAGTTCAGGAAGGAGCTTGAGCATGCGCGGCTGTCCGTTGAAAGCCGAGGCCAGCGAACCCTCGGCGCTGGAGGCCGGGCCTGAGATCAAGTTGACTTCCCACCCCGTTCTTTGTCGGAGCCCGAGAACGCAGGCAATTGTGTTTTCCTGGGCGCCACCGACCACCAAACGCGTGATGACATGCTCGACGCGCATCCGTATGGGCGGGCTCACGGAGAAGGGTCTGTGAGGCTGTGGAGACGTTGGGCGATCAGCTTGGTTTCTTCGGCCTCTGGGACGGCATTGGTCAAATACAGCCGGTAATACCGGATCGCCTCGTTCGTGTCGTTCCTTCGCCACGCGATTTCTCCGAGGCCAAAGTAAATCTTGAACGAACCGGGGAAGAATTTCTCCAGGATTTGGTAATCGTGTTGCGCCCGGTCCAGTTGATTGTCGCAGAGGTAGGCGATGGCGCGGTTGAATCGGGCCACGGTGTTATTGGTTTCGACCGACAGCACTCGCGTCAACGGAACGACGGCCGCGGGATAATTGCTGACCTGCAACTGGAGGTAGCCCTGGACGAGCAGCACCGAGGTATTGGTCGGCGCGATCTCCAATTCTCGTTTCACCGCGGCAAGGGCATTGCTGTATCGTCCGAACATCGATGACATTTGGACCACCATGTACAGCAGGGCCTCGTCGTTGGGGTTGTCTTTCATGGCCTGTTGCATGACTTGCTCGGCTTCGGCTGTTTTCTTGGAGGCAAACAGGGCCATAACCTCCGTCATCGAAATGTCCCGCTTTCGAATCCCGAATTCCTCGATCGCCTCGGGCTCGCTGCCGATCCGGGAGAGCAAGGCCAGCGATTTGTCCGGGAGTTGACTGGCGTAAAATCGGGCCAGCCAGAGGGAGGCCGGCGCATAGTCGGGATCAAATTCATGGATTCGTTCGAACTGCTGCGCGGCCTGGCGGTTGAGGTGGCCTGCCGTAAACGCCATCGCCTGGATCAAACAGTGCGTTGGATCATCAAATAAACCGTTGTAGAGCAGCAATTGCTGCCAGTCGCTGTACTTTCCAATCTCTTCGCGGATTGCCTGCGGGCCGGGCACGCGGAGTCGGTGGCCGGCCCGCAGTTCTTGATTGCATTTGGCGGCCGCTCCGGCGGCGACGTTCCCGGGGTTAAGCGCCAGGGCGAGGTCGAAATAGCGCTCCGCTTCGCCCCATCGGCCGGACTTCTGCAATTGCAGCCCCCAGAACTCAGCCGCCTGCGAGTAGAATCCGCCCAGCAGCGAGGCGGTCCCATTGGCTTCAAAGGGGATGTGCAGCAGATGCATCCATCGTTCCTGGAATCCCATGGACCGGGCGGGAAGATTCTGGCGCTGGATCCACGGAGTGAGACGTTGGATGTCGGCCATGTTGGTTTGCCAGAACCTTTCATTTTCCGCGACCTCGGCCGCCGTCAAGGGCGGCCGCCCGATCGAATTTGTCGAATACCGTTTCATCTCGAGCGCCAGGCCGTGCGGCTGCTGATAAAAGAATTCGATGTAATATCCGAAGGTGGTGTTGAGGTAGTAAGCGGGGAATTGTTCGGAAAGTTTCATCACCAGCTTCAGCAAAGCAGCGGCGGAAGTTCGCTTGGCGGCCGTCGGTTTTGGCGTCGTGGGCCATTTGCCCTCGTAGCGCTTTTCCTGCAGAGCCAGGTAAGCCGGCGCCTGCATCGCCAGGGTGTCCGCAAAGATATAATGCTTGGCTTTGCCGCTGCGCGCCAGCCAGGCTTGAGCCAGCCAGAGTTTCAGCGGCGTATCGCCCCCCCGCGATTGACTGTCGCAAAAGACCACGCTTGACGCCGGCAGGCTCCGCGTAAGCAAGGAGGCGTATTGCTCCATAGCCGGCCCGTTGGTCACCCTCATTTGAGGGTAATTCTTCGAGAGCAACCCCAGAGGAACCAGGAACAGCAGCGCCCAAATCGTTCCTTGTGAAACCTTGTTCAAGGCCAGTTGCCACCTCGGCATACCCCACCTTTGATCGGGCACCGGCCTGAATACCAGCAGAAAATAGCCGGCGAAATAGCCGACGCTCAACGCTCCGAGATAGTTAAATTCGAGGATAATGATTCCCCTGTGACGGAGGCTGAACATGGGATCGAAGGCCGTCCAGATGCAAGCCCCCAGCAACGCGCCGTGCGCCAGGTGAAGCATGCCCGTAGTCACCGCGATGCCCAACTTGCTGGGGTCGCCAAAGTACGAAGCCCAGCGGATGCCGATCAGCAGGATCGGCAACACCGATGTCGTCACGAGGAGCAACTGCAGATATCGAGGCAACTTCACGAAATACAACTGCAGCATCTGGACCTGCGAAGCCACGTTGATTTTGAGTGACTCCCAGAAGCTCAGTTCAGCGTGGCCCGAAAGCACGTAAATCAACGGCAGCACGACGTAGAGTGTCAGTCCCGCCAGGCAGCACAGAAACAGCCCGCGCAGGAAACGCAGATTGAAAAAGCTTATCCCCTTGATCCACAACATGGCCCCCATGAAGGCCGGCGACAGGCCGATCATCAGCCAGTTTCCAGTCATGGCAGCGCTGTAAACCAGGGTGGCCCGCAGCAGCCGCGAATCCCGCCGGTCGATCCGATATTCCAGCAAACAGTGGATGACATAAGCAAAAAGCAGGACTTGAAAAATGCTTTCATTCGCGGCCGTCGCATTTTCCCAAAACGAGAGTTGCAGTCCGCAGACGACGACGGCCAGTGCGGGCGCAATCCAGGCCTTGGGGACGGAGAGTTGAGCGAAAGCGCCGCGCCCGCGCAGCCGTTGCTCATGGGTTCGGTCATGCGGCAAAAGGATCACCGACCGGGCAAGCAGGCCCAGCGTCAAGGCGCCGCAAACGGCGGAAAACAAGTTCAGCGCCAGAGGTATCCAGGGCTCGGGCAACCATCGGAACGGGTACGTCACCAGATAGAACAAAGGGGAGTAAGGTCCAAAGGCGCCATAAGCTCCAGTCAATTCAGGAAGCCAGACCATACCTGTTGCCCGGGCGATGTACGGATAGCTGCTGGCTGAAATCCAATGGTTCAGGGTCACCAGATAAACGAGCAGCGCGGCGGCCGTGATCAGCCAGGGAAGGATGGTGCGGATCGATTTCTTCCCCTGCCCGGGTTCGCTTTGCATCGTCATGTGCCGGTTAGAATAGAGACAATCGCCGTCCGCTTGGCAAGAAGTTAGTCAGCCCGACAACGCAAATCCGCCACGCATTCCACGTGCTGGGTTTGCGGGAACATGTCCAGCGGGATCACTTGCACCAAGTCAAAGACATTTTCCCGGCACAGAACGTTCAAGTCCCGCGCCATGGTCGCCGGATGACACGACACGTAAACGACCTGCATCGGCCGTTCCCGGCGCAGCAATTGCAGCACCTGCGCTTGACACCCCTTCCGGGGCGGATCCAGCACCAGGGCCGTTTTTCCGGGCGAAAAGCGCTTGAACAAATCCGGGAGCGCCCCTTCCACCGAGCCGGCGATGAATTCACCGTTGCGGCAGCCGTGCGCCAGCGCGTTGCGCCGCGCCGCCCGAACCGCGCTCTGGTCGTATTCCACGCCGACAAACGACTCAACGGACCCGGCCAGCTCGATCGCGAAGAACCCGACCCCGCAATACAGGTCGATCAAACGCCGGGCGCCGCTCTGCCGGACCATGTCGCGAACCGTCGCCACCAGTTTTGGGAGCAGAAAAAAGTTGTTCTGGAAGAAAGAATCCGACGGCACTTCCCAGTTCGCAGGCGCAATACGCAACACGATTTTGATGCCACCTTTGGGCGGCGGATGCGCCCGGACGCGCGTGATTTGCCCGTTGATGGCCGGTTCCGCGATTTTGCACTCCTTGATGTCCTCCACCAGCCCGCAATCCCAGCGGATAAAGCCTATGTTCAACCGCTGCTCCGGCTTGTTCCACTGGCTGCGAATCATCACTCGATTGCGATACCCGTATGGCTGCGGACACGGAATCACGGGCGCCACGAGCTTGCCATCGAAACCGCCGATGCGCTCAAACAAATCGGCGATTTGCTTGTGCTTGACGCCCAACTGCGTCTCGTAGGCCAGGTGCTGATACTGACACCCGCCGCAGGCGCCGAAATGGGGGCAAGCAGGCGCGATGCGTTCGGATGACGGGGAAAGCACCCGCAGCAGCTTCGCCCGGGCAAAAGTCTTTTTGACTTCGGTAAGCTCGGCTTCGACTTCCTCCCCGCGGATGACGAACGGCACGAACACAACAAAATCCTCCACGCGCGCCACGCCTTCGCCCCCGAAAGCGATGTCCTCGATCCTCAAACTGAGTTTCCGGCCCGGGGTCAGAGTCACTCCATCAAGTTAAGAAGCCGTGTGGAATGTCGAAAGGCTTTTTTGGTCCGCAGGGGAGCGCCGTTTGGCCCCCGCTGGGGGCCCGACCAAAACAGCTTGCTCATGCGGTTGGTGTCGCTACTGTGATGCCAGTGTGAAAGTGCTTTTCATTGGCGACATCGTGGGGCAGCCGGGCCGGCGCGCGGTCAAGGAACTCGTCATCCGATTGCGGGAGGCGCAAGGCCTTCATTTCGTTATCGCCAACGGCGAAAACGCCGCCGGCGGTTCCGGTATCACCCCCAAAACCGCCGAGGAGATTTTTGCAGCCGGCGTGGATGTTATCACCAGTGGCGATCATCTGTGGGACCAGAGGGAGGTCATCGATTTGCTGCACCAGGAACGGCGATTTTTGCGGCCCCTGAATTATCCGCCCGGCACACCCGGGCGGGGGAGCGTGGTTGTTCGTAAGGAAGGGTTGCCGCCGGTCGCGATCTTGAATCTGCAGGGCCGCACGTTCATGGCGGATCTGGACAATCCGTTTCACGCCGCGCGCGCGGAGGTGGAACGGCTGCGGCAGGAAACGAAAGTCATTATTGTGGACTTTCACGCGGAGGCGACTTCCGAAAAAATCGCGCTGGCGCGAATGCTTGATGGGCGGGTGAGCGCGGTGGTGGGCACCCATACACACGTGCTGACGGCGGACGAGCAGATTTTCCCCGGCGGCACGGCCTACTTGACCGACGCCGGCTTCACCGGCCCGCATGACAGCGTGCTGGGCCGCGACATCGCCCCGGTCATTCAGCGGTTTGTCACCAACATGCCGCAACGCTTCGAGGTGGCCAAAGACCGGGTGTTGCTGCAGGGCGTGACGGTGGAGATTGACGAAACCAGTGGAAAAGCGGTCCAGGTCCGGCGCGTCACCGAAACGCTTCTATGAGCATGCTGAACTGGCGGGGGCGGGAACCGGTTTTACCCGTGTTAATTCTTATTGTGGTCGTGTTGGCCTGCCTTCTCCCGTTCCTGGGCAAAGCTTTTAACATGGACGATCCCCTGTTCGTCTGGTGCGCCCGACATATTCAATCCAGTCCCTGCGACTTCTACGGGTTCAATCTGAACTGGGAGGGAAAGGAAGCGCCGATGGCGGCGGTGACCAAGAACCCGCCGTTGGCTGCCTTCTACCTGGCGCTGGTCGGCTCCCTGCTGGGCTGGAGTGAAAGCGCGTTGCACGCCGGTTCTCTCCTGCCAGCGCTGGCGGCCGTCATCGGAACATTTTACCTGGCACGCGGCTTTTGCTCCCATCCTTTATGGGCGGCGCTGACGGTCGCCACAGCGCCCGCCTTTGTCTTGTCCAGCACCGGTATCCAGTGTGACACGATGATGCTGGCCTTTTGGGTTTGGTCTGTCTTCTTCTGGATGGAAGGCCTCCGGAGCAGGAACTCGGCGAAGTTGTGCCTGGCCAGCATTCTCATCGCCGCGTGCTGTCTGACAAAGTACTTCGGTTTATCCTTGATCCCGCTCTTGTTGGCTTACTCGTTGCCAGAGTGGCGGCGGATCGGCTGGCGGCTTTTGTATCTTTTGCTGCCCGTCCTTGCTTTCGGCACATACGAATGGCTGGCCTGTAGGCTTTATGGGCGCGGACTGTTGCTCGACGCGGCGACGTACTCCACCCATTATCGCGTCGGCGGAGAGTTGCTTGCGAGGTTGTTAGCCGGACTGGCTTTTGTCGGTGGCTGCATGATTGTTCTTTTGGCGGCAGCGCCTTTATTGTGGGGCACGAAACGGCTTCTGGCCGGTGTTGCGGCAGTGGGTGTGACTGCCGTACTGGTGGTGGCTATGAAAAAGGTGGGAATGCTCTCCACCTTGCATTTCGGAAATGCAAAATGGCTCTTCCTGGCTCAACTTTCCTTGGCTGTGGTCGCAGGCGCCAGTGTCTTCTTCCTCGCGGCGGCGGACTGGCAGTCCCGGAAGACACCCGAGTCGGCGCTGTTGTTTTTGTGGATTGCGGGGACGTTCGTCTTCTGTTGCTTTGTGAACTGGACCGTCAGCGGCCGCAATATTCTGCCGATGCTCCCGGCGGTCGCCCTGGCGCTGGTCCGGCGCCTTGAAACTATTGAATCGTTAGGCGAAACGGGCGGCGTCCGGCCCCAACGTCTGCTGGCGCCCCTTGGAGGGTCTCTCGCGATCGCTCTGGTTGTTGCCCAAGCAGACTACAAATGGGCCGACTCAGCACGGAACATGGCTTCGATTCTCAAGCAGGAACTGGGGGCGGTATCGAGCGGGATAAGGTTTGAAGGACACTGGGGATTTCAATACTACATGGAGAGGCTCGGGGCGAAGGCGCTCGACAGGCTGGATCTGCGCCTGGTTCCCGATCAGGTGATTGTCGTGCCCAGGGACAACAGTTACCTCTTTTCGCTCCCCCAAGATTGCGTTGTGCCTTGGCGCGTCTATGAAACGCAGGCTTCGACGTGGTTGAGCACGATGAATGGACGGACTGGCGCGGGCTACTATTCAGATGCTTGGGGCCGCCTTCCTTTCGTCTTTGGCCCGGTGCCGGCGGAAGAGTACTTGGTCTTCCGGGTCAAGTGAGCCCAAGTCCAGGATGCGTCTTGAGTTGACGGAGGATTTCCAGGTCGCTCCGGGTGGCTTCGCTCCAGGCGGGCCATTCCGACCCGTGACCACAATCGAACTTTGAACCTGGAATTTCCGTGTTTCCTGGAGGCTCGATTGGTGGCTAAATGAACCGGAAGCTGCATGGTTAAACAAGTCAAATCCCAATGGGACTTCGGCGGGCTGTTCCCACCGCAATCCCCCGGCGCGGAACGGAAGATTCTATCGGTCTCGGAACTGACGGCGCAGGTCAGGCGCCTGCTCGAGCAGCAGATCGGCTCCGTTTGGGTGACCGGCGAGGCCACCAACCTCCGCGCCCAAAGCTCCGGGCACGTTTACTTCACGCTCAAGGATGCCACTGCGCAATTGAACTGCGTCCTGTTCCGTGGCGAGACGATTTCTCATCGCGAGTTGCTGCAGGACGGCCAGAAACTTCTGCTGCAGGGCGACGTGACAGTTTATGAAGCGCGGGGACAATACCAGCTCATCGTCCGCGCCCTGGAGTTGCAGGGCGTGGGCGCGCTGCAAATCGCGTTCGAGCAGCTCAAACAGAAATTGCAGGCCGAAGGGCTGTTCGCGCCGGAGCGAAAGCGTCCGTTGCCCAAATATCCGGAACGCATGGGCCTGGTCACCTCCCCCACCGGCGCCGCGATTCAGGATGTATTGCACGTCGTGCGCCGCCGCCATCCCGCCCTGGAAATCATTCTCGCGCCCTGTCGCGTCCAGGGAGCAGGGGCGGGGAGAGAGGTTGCCGACGCGATTCGCCTGTTGAATGAATTCAATGTTCATGGCTCCCGGCGTGACGATGCCCGGTCTCAACAACTGCCAATCGCCAGCCGCCAATCGCCAATCGATTTGATCCTCGTGACCCGCGGCGGCGGAAGCCTGGAAGACCTTTGGGCGTTCAACGAGGAAATCGTGGCGCGCGCTGTTTTTGAATCACAATTGCCCGTGGTGTCAGCCGTGGGCCACGAGATCGATTTCACCATCTGCGACTTCGTCGCCGACGTGCGGGCGGCCACGCCCAGCGCCGGCGCGGAGATCATCACCGAAGGCGTTTTTTCCAGCGTCCAGTTCGTTTCCAAGTCCCGGGCTCGCCTCCGACGGCTCGGCGCGCAGCGGTTGGCCGGCAAGCGGGAATTGCTGGAGCACACCGCCCGGCGACTGGCGCGGGCGCATCCGAGCCGGCGGATCAACGATTGGATGCAGCGGCTGGACGATTTGCAGACGAGTCTGCTGCGCTGCGCCCGGCTAGGAACACAACGCTCCCACGCGGCCTGGCAACAGGTGGCGGAACGGCTTTACCGCCTCCGCCCGGCGCAAATTCTGCGCGAGCGGCGGGCGCTGCTCCAGCAGAAGATGGAACGGCTGCGGGAGCGGGTGCGACATCGCTTGCGCGAACGCCGAAATGGTCTGGCGATGGTCGACGCCCGGTTGCGCTTGCTGGGTCCGGCGCAGGTGCTGGCGCGGGGTTACTCCATCACGACCGATGTTGAGACCGGGAAGATTCTACGAGATGCGGCGGAAGTCGAAGGCGGTCAGAGGTTGAAAACGCGATTGAAAAGGGGGGAAATATTCAGCCGGGCTGAAAAATAACGGGCGGCGCCCTGCGGTTGGGCAAGGCGGGACGCCCGCGCGGCCGGCCCCGTTTTAACGGTTCCGGCTCAGCACCTGACGAAAACCAGGGCAGGGGCGGAGCGCCGTGCTCCGACGGAATCACGCTGGACGGATGGGGCCATTTCACTTAGATTTTTTGCATGTCGAAGTCTGCCAGGGCTGGCGACGCGCCCAAGAACAATCCGCCATTTGAAGAGGCACTGAAGAAGTTGGAAGCCATCGTTACCGCGATGGAATCCGAGGATCTGCCGCTGGAAACGTTGCTGGCCAAGTACGAAGAGGGCACCAGGCTGGCGCAAATCTGCCAGGCCAAGCTCGCTGAGGCGGACTTGAAGGTCCAGCAGTTGGAGAAGGACGCCGCGGGCGAATTGAAGTTGAAACCATTCGAACCAGGCGACGCAACCGAAACCGATCGTTAAATCCTTAAGACCTTGAATCGTCGAGTCGTTGAACCGTTGCATCACGGGAATGTTTGGCCGGTTCAACGATTGAACCGTTTAACGGTTTAGCGAAAGACTATGAACCGCTACCTGGAACTGGTCGAAGAACCCAAAGACATAAAAAACCTGTCTTTGGATCAACTTCGTCAGTTGGCGGAGGAAATCCGCTACGAGCTGATCACGGTGCTTTCGAGAAATGGGGGACATTTGGGCCCGAATCTCGGCGTAGTGGAGCTGACCCTCGCCTTGCACCGCGTATTCAGCACGCCCACCGACAAATTTGTCTGGGATGTGAGCCACCAGGTTTACGTTCACAAGCTGCTCACCGGACGCAAAGAGCGTTTTGACACCATCCGGATGACCAATGGCCTGAACGGGTTCGCGTTGAGGGCCGAGAGCCCGCATGATTGCTACGGAGCGGGCCACGCCGGCACGGCGCTCTCCGCGGCGCTCGGCATGGCCGCCGCGCGCGACCGGCGGGGCACCCGCGAGCACATCGTGTGCATCTTCGGTGATGCGGCTTTGACCAACGGCATTTCCTTCGAAGCGCTTAATAATATCGCGCACACCACGAAACGGTTTATAGGCATTCTCAACGACAACGAGTGGAGCATTGCCAAAAACGTCGGCGCGATTTCCAACTACCTCAACAAACTCATCACGCACCCGTCCTATAACAAGCTGTCCGGAGACTTCGTGCGTTTCCTGCGCCGCCTGCCCAAAGGCGAAGTGGCGCTGAAACTCGCGCACAAAGCCGAGGAAGGTTTCAAGGGCGCCATCGCCGAAGTCGGCCTGCGTCAAACCGGCGGCAGCCCGGACTCGGACGGGCGCGGCGGTTACGGCAGCCCGGTGCTGTTTGAAGAGATGGGCCTGCGTTATCTGGGCCCTATTGACGGACATGACTTGCCGTTGCTTATCAGCACGCTCGAATTCGCCAGGACATGCGATCATCCCATCGTCATCCATGTGCTGACGCAAAAGGGCAAAGGGTTTGACGCGGCGTTGAAGTACCCGGAAAAGTTCCACGGAACCGGCCCCTATGACGTGCGGACCGGCGATTTGTTGCCCGCCAAGGCCGGCACGCCGCCGAATTATCAGGATGTGATGGGCCAGGCGCTGGTGAGACTCTGCGAGAAAGACAACACGCTTGTCGGCATCACTGCGGCCATGCCCAGCGGCACCGGCCTCAAGCACCTCGAAAAGGCGCTGCCTGACCGCTACTACGACGTCGGCATTGCGGAGGAACACGCCGTCATTTTCGCCGCCGGCATGGCGGCGATGGGTTATCATCCCGTGTGCGCCATTTATTCCACGTTTCTGCAGCGGGCCTATGATTGTTTGCATCACGACGTTTGCCTGCAGGATTTGCCGGTGATTTTCTGCATGGACCGCGCCGGTTTGTCCGCCAACGACGGCCCGACGCATCACGGCCTGTTTGACATCGCCTATTTGCGTTGCCTGCCGAACGTCATTGCCATGGCGCCCAAAGATGAGGATGAACTGGTGGACATGATGTTTACCGCGACACACCAGCCGCATCCGACGTTCATCCGCTACCCGCGCGGGGCGGCGGAGGGCGTGCCCATCAAAGATCAGCCGAAACTGCTCGAAATCGGCAAAGCGGAGGTCGTCCGGAACTTTTCCAGCAACGGCAAACGCAAGGTCGCCCTGTTCGGCATGGGCAACATGAATTCGCTCGCCCGCAAAACGGCGCAGCAACTCGTCGCGGAGGGTTACGATGTCGCCCTGGTCAATCCCCGGTTCACCAAGCCGCTCGACGCCGGCACACACGAGTTTTTCGGACGCACGGCGGAAGTGGTGGTCACGATGGAAGACCACGTGTTGATGGGCGGCTACGGCTCGGCGGTGCTGGAACTCTTCAACGAAAAAGGCCTGACCACGCCGGTTGTTCGGATCGGCTGGCCCGACCAGTTTATCGAGCATGCCACGACACAGGACGAGCTGCGGCGCAAATACGGCCTGACCGTCGAGAACACCGTCGCCAAAGTCAAAGCGCAGTTTGCGGACACGACCGTGACGTCGAAGCTGATCCAGGTGGCGTAGTGAGAGTCGAGCGGCACTGGGCGCGCTCGGCTTTGACGGCGGTTGAACTCCTGGCCGTCACGGGCATGGTTGCGGTTTTGGCTGCGCTTTTGCTCACGGCACCTGCCGTCGGCTTTTTTGCTCCGAACCGCGCCATTTTGTGGTTCACAACTCGCAATTCACGACTCATAACTTTAGCCATGGCCTATCAAGCTGCAAAACCGCCCGCCGGCGGCAGGATTTCAATCCGGAACGGCAAGCTCACGGTGCCGGACAATCCCATCGTCCCGTTCATCCGCGGCGACGGCAGCGGGCCGGACATCTGGGCCGCCGCCGTGCGCGTGTTCGATGCCGCCGTTGAGAAGGCGTATGGCGGCAAGCGCAAAGTCGCCTGGCTCGAAGTGTTCGCCGGCGAAACCGCCAAGAACAAATTCGACAACTGGCTGCCCGACGACACGGTCGCCGCATTCAAGGAATTTCTCGTCGGCATCAAGGGGCCGCTCACGACGCCGGTCGGCGGCGGCATCCGCTCGCTCAATGTCGCGCTGCGCCAGCTCCTGGATCTTTATGTCTGTCTGCGACCGGTGCAATGGTTCGCGGGCGTGCCCTCTCCGGTGAAGCACCCGGAAAAGGTGGACATCGTCATCTTCCGCGAGAACACGGAGGACATTTATGCGGGCATTGAATATGCCGGCGGCACTGTCGAGGCGCAGAAACTTCTGGATTTTCTGGCCGCCGAATTTCCGAAGGCTTTCGATAAAATCCGGTTCGGCACGAAACCGAAGACGGAGCAATTCTGGAAAGCCTTCGGCGCGAAGGATTTTCCGAGCGATGTTCGCGTCGGGCTCGGCATAAAACCCGTCAGCTACAGCGGCAGCGTGCGGCTGGTTCACAGCGCCATCAGTTACGCGATCAGAAACCGGCGCCGGAGCGTCACCCTCGTGCACAAGGGCAACATCATGAAGTTCACCGAGGGCGCGTTCCGTGACTGGGGCTACGAAACGGCGAAGAAATACTTCGGTGCGATCGAAATTGACGGCGGTCCCTGGTGCCGAATTCCCGAAGGCAAACCGGGCGCGGGCCTCGCCATAAAGGACAGCATTGCCGACATCACGCTGCAACAGGTGCTGACGCGGCCGGAAGAGTTTGACGTCATCGCCACGCTCAATCTCAACGGCGACTACCTGAGCGACGCGCTCGCCGCGCAGGTGGGCGGCATTGGCATCGCGCCCGGCGGCAACATCAATTTCATCTCCGGCCACGCGATTTTCGAAGCCACGCACGGCACCGCGCCCAAATACGCCAACCAGGACCGGGTGAATCCTGGCAGCGTGGTGTTGAGCGGCGAGATGATGTTCCGTTACCTGGGCTGGACGGAGGCGGCGGACTTGATCATCAAGGGTCTGAACGGGGCGATTGCGTCCCGGCGTGTAACCTACGACTTCGCCCGGCAGATGGAGGGCGCAACCGAAATCAGATGTTCGCAGTTTGGAGACAACATCATAGCCAACATGTAAGCCCGCCGGCCGCGGTTGCGGCGCCCTTGCGTATTCTGTTTACGGAGAGCAGCCCGAACTTCGGCGGTCAGGAATTACGCATCGTCCAAGACATGCAGTGGCTTCAGGCGCGCGGCCATAAAGTATGGCTGGCAGCCGCGGTTGGATCGGGTATTGAGAAGACGGCGGCCCGGCTCGGGTTGAACATCGTCCCCATCCAATTCCGGGGTTCGATCAACCCGCGTGCTCTCCTGCGACTGGCCGCCGCGTGCCGCCGGCTGCAAGTGCGCCTGATAGTGGCGAGTAATTCACGTGACGTCTTCACCGCGTGGCTGGCGTCGCGCATGTTGAATATTCCACTGGTGCGATTTCAGCATGTCTGCAAGCCGCTCAAGAGCGACGTTTTCCACAAACTCTCCTGGAGACTCTTCCCGCAGCGCATCGTGGCGGGTTCGGAAAGCATTCGGCAGCGGTTGATAGAACAAGGGCTCGCGGCGCCCGAGCGGATCGAAGTCATTGGCTCCTATGTCGACCGCGCCGTTTTCCACCCTGGCGTTGCGCCGGGATCGGTGCGCGCCCGGCATGGCATTCCTGAGGCAGCACCGTTGATCATGCAAATCGGCATGATCCGCCCGGACAAGGGCCAGGCGGTGCTGGTGCGGGCGGTGGACGAGATTCTGGAAAAACAGGCCGACTGCTGGTTCATGTTCGTGGGCAGCGCTTGCCAACCCGCCGCGGATCATGACCTGCGGCAGGTCGTCCAGAGCATCCGTCATCCGGAGCGCATTGTGTTTGCGGGGTTCCAGAGGGATGTCGCGCCGTACATCGCAGCCAGCGACATTATTTGCCTGACGTCCCTCATTGAAGCGCAGTCGAAGGTGATTCCGGAGGCATTCGCGATGCGCAAGTTGGTGGTCGCTTCCAATACCGGCGGCATCGCGGAACTGGTCCGCCACGGCGAAAACGGATTCCTTTACCAGACAGGCTCACCGCACGCGCTCGCAAACGCCGTGGCGGAAGCGTTCCACGCCGATCGCGAAAAAATCGTTTCCAACGCCTTCCAATTCGCGCAGCGTCTGGACATCAGTCGCGTGCTGCAGCGTGAGGAGGACTTGTACCGCCAGTTGGCCGCATGATTCCGAAGTCCATTCCCGTCGGCATGTATCACCATGTGAACCATCACACGGGGGACTTCATCACCGTGAGCGTGCCGAATTTTCGGCGGCAGATGCAGTGGCTTCGCCGCCGCCGCTACGAGACGCTGAACGCCGACTCTTTCCTTGCGGCCTTGCGCGGTGAATATCGGCCCGCCCGGCGCTGTTGCTTGCTGACGTTCGACGATGCCTGGCTCGACGTTCACTCCCACGCGTTTCCAACACTCAAGGAATTCGGGCACCAATTCATTGTTTTCGCCGTCAGCGACTGGACGGAGCAGGCCTCGCGCGAGTCTGCCCCGGGCGCGCCTGGCCGCCCGTTTCCGACCCACAACGCAGCGGAAACACTGGTCCATGAACAGCGCGCGGGCGAGGTGATCTGCGCGTGGCGGCATCTGCGCGAGATGGTTGACAGCGGTCTCTGCTCGGTGGAAAACCACAGTGCCTCGCACCGTGATGCCACCGCTCTGGCGCCCGACATTCTGCGGCAGGACTTGTTGCGCTGCCGGGACGGCATTCATGATAACCTCGGACGCGAGAGCCGGCACCTCTGCTGGCCGCTGGGCGCCCACAATGGCGCAACGCTGGCTCTGGCGCGGCAACTCGGTTTTGAAGTCACTTACCTGGTGCGCCGCGGGGTGAACGTCGCGGGCGGCGGTTCCTTCGCCGTAAAACGGTTCACCGTTGAAGATCGGGACGAGCGATGGTTCCAAACCCAGCTCCGCATCTTCTCCAGCCCCGTCGCCGGTCTTCTCTACGCGCGTTTGAAACCGGACCGTTGGTTTCGCCGCAAGGGCAGGTAAGGCCCGGTTTCGACGCGGTGGTTTATCCGCCGGCGCTTGTCATCCGTTGGCGCAGGGCGGTGGGATCGTCGCCCCGTTTGCGCAGTGCGCGGAGGCTCAAGGCATCGTGGCGTTTGGCCAGGCGCACCCCTTGGGAGTCGGTCATCAATTCGCAGTGGTAAAAAGAGGGAGGCTCAAGGGCCAGCGCGCGATAGAGTAATAACTGGCGAGCGGTGCTCAAAAGCAAATCCGCGCCCCGCACGACTTCGGTGATCTCCATGGCCGCATCATCCACGACACAGGCCAATTGATAGGAGGGAACGTCGTCATTGCGCCAGATTACAAAATCGCCGAAATCTCTTCCGGCCACGAACTTTTGGGGGCCGAAGTTGCCATCCACGAAGGCAATGGTTTGACCGTCGGGAACGCGAAAACGCCAGGCGAATTTGCGATTTGCGATTTCGGATTTGCGATTCTGACGGCAAGTGCCGGGGTAGATCGGTTCGTGATCGTCCTCGGCGTGCGGAGCGCGAGCCGCGGCCTGAATGTCCTTGCGCGAGCAGGTGCAGGGATAGATGAAACCGCCTTCCAGAAGTCTTCGCAGGGCGGCCAGGTAAAAGTCGCGCCGCTCGCTCTGGTTGTAAGGCCCGAATCCCGGCGAATCCGGGCAATCCGGACCTTCCTGCCACTCGAAGCCGAACCACTTCAAGTCCTCGATCATGGCTTCGACGAACTCCAGCTTGAAGCGCGTCGCATCCATGTCTTCGTTACGCAACACGAGAACCCCGCCGTTGGCCCGGGCGCGCTGCTGAGCTATCCAGAATGTCCTCGCGTGGCCCAGGTGCAAATAACCCGTTGGCGATGGCGCAATCCGGCCGCGATACATGATTGGCGATTCGTGATGCGTGATTCGCATATTCCGGGGTTGATGTTCCCAGGGAGCACCGCGGACAGGCTCAGGCCACAGGCTTTTCCCGCGGCGGGAGTTTGCTCTTCGGCAGAAACGGTTTGCGAAAAGCGTCCTCAAAGCCGTAGCCGCCTTCGAAATCGGCCCGGTCGTCCTGCTCGGTTTTCGCCAACAGGCTAACCTCCACCATGTTGAAAACGATCTCGCCAAAGTCGGCGCAATTGTGAACGCCCCATTCTTCGAACACGGTCATGGCCATCGGCCCGAACTGGTCCAAAGCATAGGCGCGGATGCCGGCCAGCAATTCCTGCCCGCTGACATGGCGCAACTGGCCGCGGTTCTCCTTCATGATCGATTTCTGGGTATAGTCCAGCGCTTCGCGGAGGAAAAGATACGCCTCGCGATGATACCGCGCGTCTTTGGCCAGGATTTCATCCAGGCCTTCTTCAAAGGTCGCTTCGTGCATCTATTCTTCGGCGCGCTCGCTTGATGTCACCGGCGGCCGTTCGCTCCGGTTCGACTCCTGGGACACCCTGGACGCAGGCGGGTGCGCGGTTCGATACGCTTTCACGGCCCAGCCGGTCAACAGCAAACCCACCACCAGGCACAGCACCAACTGTTCCCGCTTGGTCAGCCGATTCACGCGTGCCAATATAGCAAAAGCGACAGGGATAACAACCCCGTATCAATTCTCTTCAATCGGAGAAGCAGAATCGTTAAATAATAGGGAAAGCTGGGTAGATCATGACCCCTGTGGTTGGGAGGAGGCAAGTACGCATGGTGGCGTTTTGTGAGGTTAAGAGGACGCCAGTTTAGGACAGCTCCTGCCATAGCAGGGGCTTGCGATT
>Ga0181533_1000053_pt1 | contig 129399 bp, 105 predicted proteins | sample PEATcosm2014_Bin_45_FD_119772 | JGI IMG/M metagenome (GOLD analysis project Ga0181533, IMG submission 119772) | Peatland microbial communities from MTU Mesocosm Facility, Houghton, MI, USA - PEATcosm2014_Bin11_60_metaG | ecosystem: Environmental > Terrestrial > Soil > Wetlands > Peat | place... | reverse complement strand
TAAAGGGCCTGCAGAATGCCTGGAATCTTGCAATCAGTGATTTTATGTTGCAGTCAAAGAGAGAAAAGATCGATACCAGCGGTTATGAAGCTCTTAAGAGAGACTTATTCAATATTTTGGTCAAGAATAAGAATCTAGTTAAGAACAGAGGTCTCGCGGCGGCACGGGCGGTTGTATTGACTGAAAAATTTGTGCGGAGAGTACCAGTAATCGATAGGACATAATGTAGTGTTAAGTGTTAAGTGTTAAGTAGAGAGAGTAAAGTATGAAGTTTTCTGTTATATGTGTAAAGCAGGTTTGGGAGGGGTATAGTCCTGCCTGTTTTTTTTACCTGAAATCAGCCGGTAATCTTTTATTTTTTGCCTTTAATTGGTCAGAAATTTGGTCTTGGGTCGGGTTTTGAGTGAATATTGGTAGGTAGAAGTCCGATCGAAGATTAATCGACCCTTAATCGAGTAACCGACGAAAGGACGTTGTTAACTAGTTGAATTTTAAGCCAAATGATCCCTACTTACCTGCTGGCAAGTCTGCCTGAGTTGAAAATAATGCTTTAAAAACAAAGATTTTTTTCTTCAGATCAGACAATCAGTCTTTAGACATTAAATTATTATTTAGCCTGATTGGATATTTTGTGGAATGATATGAGTATTTGATATTGAATCTTTGTTCATGCCAACCTAATTGCTGTCCAGTAAAAATCAGACATCCTAAATTTAGGATGCATTAAAATAAAAGAACCAGGGTATTTGTGAGCTGATAATATTAAATGATAAATTTGTAACATTGCAAAATGTCAGAAAAAAAGTACATAATCAGACATTACACGGCAAGATCTTTAATCCTTCCCACACTATTCATTTCATTCTTAATCCTTCATTCTTCATTTATTAATCCTTTTCCAAAAAATCCTGACTTACCAGAAAATTTTCATGATACAACAATCATTGTTGGCCGTATTCCTGTGGATTTCCGATTCCCCAATATGTCTTATTGTGGTGCCATCCTGGCACTCCCCGGCTGGAATTTCAGCCGGACGGATCTCTGCAGTAAATCGGATTTCTGTCATGAAGCCGATAAACGCGGATATATACTTGTCTTACCTGAGATGCTGAAAAGCGTCTATGCCTCTGAACTTTTCCCGGAAACACGGATTGAATGGAGAGGTTATCCAACGCTGCATTGGATTACCGACACACTTATCCCTTTCTGCCGTAGTCAGTTTCATATTTTTAAAGAAGGAGGAAAGAATTTTATTTTCGGAATCTCCACAGGAGCGAGGGGAGTAGCGTTGATAGCCGGTAATACCGGCGATTTATTCCTGGCAGGCGCTGCATTGTCAGGAGACTACGACCAGACAAAGATGACAAACGACCAGCTGATGACGGGATACTATGGCACCTATAAACAATTTAAAGATCGCTGGGAAGGCCCTGATAATCCAAGTATTTATTCAAACCACCTGAAAATTCCCCTGTACATTGCACATGGGCGAAAGGATAATGTGGTACCCTGTCAGCAATCCATTGACTTTTTCCGGAAAATTAACTCAGAAGATCCGGGAAGAGGACATGTACTTTATTTGTGTGATACCTGTGGGCATAATTACGCGTTCTGGAATTCGCAAATCGAAAATATCTTAAACTTTTTTAAGAAATTCAGAAAAGAGATGTGAACATCATGCATCTGCCCGCGTTACACTTTCCACTTCCTTCATTTTCAGCAATCTTTTCATGATGTCATCCAGGTGAACCGTGCTATTGATCAGAATTCCCAATTCACAGGTATAAGAGTCACCGGAATGCATTTTTACCCGTGTTGAACGAACGCTGACTTTCATCTCATTTGTCAGCACATGTGTCAACCGGGGGACGATATCCTTGCTGAATTTTCCCGTCACGATCAGGTTTGCAGTAAAAATCTTTTCCTTATCCACAGTTTTCCATCGTGCTTCCAGAATACGATAGGGATAACGTGAGATCAGCTCATGGGCATTTGGACAGGTGGTCTTATGGATCCTGATTCCCTGGGTGACACTGACAAAGGCGAAAATTTTATCTCCCTGGATAGGTTTGCAGCAGCCGGCAAGCTCGTAGTGGATGGAATCAATTTTTTGATCAATGATGATAAAATCTTTTTTCCCGGATATTACTTCTGATATCCTCTCTGGAAAAGATTCTTCTTTTGGTGTTGTGCCTGACGGGACTTTTACTTCAGGTTCCGTCAATATTTTCTTGATCTTTAACGGATCCAGTTTCCCCTCACCAAAACGCTGGTAAAGATCCAAGTAATTCTCACATCCGAAAGCATCGACAAGCTTATTGATAACAAGGTCGTTAAATTCCAGTCCAAGCTGTGTAATCTTGTTTTTCAGGATTTCCTTACCGGCATCAGAATCTTTATAAGACTCCATCTTCAGCGCATGTCGGATTCGGGTCTGTACTCTGGGGCTTTTCACGAATTCAAGCCAGTTATGGCTTGGCCTCTGGTTTTTGGAAGTGAGGATCTTTACGGTATCCCCATTTTTCAGCACATGTTTTAGCGGAACCATAATTCCGTTAACAATGGCGCCGGTGCAGGTTGACCCAATATCTGTATGAACCTCATAAGCGAAATCGAGTACTGTATAACCTGCTTTCAGTTTTTTCAGATCGCCTTTGGGCGTAAAAATAAAAATCTCATCGCGGTAGAGTTCCTTTTTATCACGGCTGATATCCGTTTCGGGAGAAGATGGCACAGGATTTTCAAGCATCTCCCGGATAGCTGCATAGAATTCTGTCTGCCCGTCAGTTTTTCCGTCAGACTTATATTTCCAATGAGCGGCAATGCTTTTTTCAGCGATATCATCCATACGCCGTGTTCTGATCTGAACCTCTACCCATTTTCCTTCCGGGCCGATGACGGTAGTGTGCAGGGATTCGTAACCTGTCGATTTCGGAAGGGTGATCCAGTCGCGCAATCGTCTGGGATTGGGAGGATAGATGTCAGTGACAAGAGAATATATTTTCCAGCAATCGGATTTTTCGTCTTCAATCGTGTTATCAAGGATGATCCGGATAGCAAAAAGGTCGTAAACCTTATCAAACTCGACTTTCTGGGCGATCATCTTCCGGTAGATAGAAGGGATGGATTTTATCCGGCTTTTAATCTCACATACAAACCCGTTTTGCTTCAACCGTTCTTCAATGGGACGTATGAAATCAGAAGTATAGCGATCACGGTCTTTCTGGGTTTCCTTTATTTTTTGCTGGATCTGAAGATAAATTTCCGAGTTGGAGAATTGCATGACCAGGTCTTCCAGCTCTGTTTTGATCCGGTAAAGGCCGATGCGGTGGGCAAGTGGCACGTACAGCAAAGTTGTTTCACCTGCAAGACGGGATTGTTTTTCTGCAGGAAAATCATTGATATGACGCATATCCAGTAAACGCTGGCCGAGGGTGATGAGTATTACACGGATATCATCTGAAATAGTCAGCAATAATTTAATAAAGTTCTCGGTATTCGAGGTATATTTTGCCGTATCCAGCCGGTCGATCTTTTGCAGGCCTGTGATGAGTTCCAGCACCGGCTCCCCGAACTCTTTGACGATCTGTTCTTTGGAAAGTTCACGCGATACAAGGTCTTTCAGGAAGATCGCGAGGACTGCTTCGGAAGACAGGTTCAGTTCTGTAAAAAGGATCTCTTCCAGCTCATGCAAAACCGGGATCATTTCCGGCTTCTTTTCTTTCCGGTAATAATCTCCTGCAGAGGTGAATGCCGCAACCAGCATTTCCTCTTCAGTCTTATTTTCCATGTTACTTTCTTCTATTTCGCAATCATTTTAAGTACTTCTTCCTGGATGCCTTTTGGTAAGGGCATGTATTGGAAAAATTCCATAGAATAATTTGCCCTGCCACTGGAGATATTCCTTAGTTGTGTGGCATAGCCAAACATCTCCATGAGAGGCACAAATCCGTCGATTTTCTGTGCGCCTTTGCGGTACCTGCGCATGGCTTCTATCTTTCCGCGACGGCGGTTAAGGTTACTGGTAACCTCACCGATGTAATCGTCAGGGGTGTTCACTTCGATCTTCATCATGGGCTCAAGCAGGATAGGGTTTGCTTTAAGGAATGCTTCCTTAAAGCAAATCGAGGCACAGGTCTGGAAAGCCATATCCGATGAATCCACCGGATGATGGCTACCGTCAAGGAGCACCACTTTTACATCCACAACAGGATACCCGGCCAATATACCCTTTTCAAGTGTCTTCTGGATCCCTTTGTTGACCGATTGAATATATTCTGAAGGAATATTACCACCTTTGACTTTATCCACGAATTCATATCCTTTTCCCTCATTGGGTTCAATGCGCATTACAGTATGTGCAAACTGGCCTCTTCCGCCGGTTTGCTTTGAATGTTTATAACTATATTCTTTTTCAAGGGTAATCGTTTCCCTGAATGCAACAGAAGGTTCTCCAACGATTGCATCGACTTTGAATTCATTTTTTAGCCGGTCTATGATTATCTCCAGATGAAGTTCTCCCATCCCGGCAATAATCGTCTCTTCCGTTTCTTCATCATACCGCACGTTAAAGGATGGGTCTTCATTCATCAGTTTGTTCAGGGCCTCTCCCAATTTTGCCTGGTCTGCACGTTTGGCAGGTGATATCTTCAATTCAATCACGGGAGGTGGAATGTGAATATTTTCCAGGAGAAGAGGATAATCGATATCACAAAGCGTATCCCCGGTTTTGGTAAGTTTTAACCCTATTAAAGAAATGATATCTCCGGGACCTGCTTCACTGATCTCTTCCCTGTCTTTAGCATGGATCCGTAAGATCCTGCCAATACGTTCATTTTTCCCTTTGGTTGAATTCAGGATCTGCATTCCACTGTGAAGAGTTCCTGAAAATACGCGGGTAAAAGTTTGTTGTCCTACAAAAGGATCATGGATAAGTTTAAATGCCAGAGCTGAAAAAGGTTCCTTGTCAGAAGGATACCGCGAATGGGATTTTTCAGGGTCATCAATATCAACGCCAACTACCGCTCCAAGATCAATAGGAGAAGGAAGGTAATCAACTACGGCATCGAGGAGCATCTGTATTCCTTTGTTCTTGTATGCTGCTCCGCAGAAGACAGGGGTAATAAGCATTTTCAGTGTTGCATCCCGTGCAGCCTGCTTCAGCAATTCAACAGGCACTTCCTTATCATCAAAAAAAAGTTGCATGATTTCTTCATTGAATTCTGCAATCTTCTCCACCATCCATCCCCTGGCTTCTTTTGCTTTTTCCTTATAAGCTTCCGGGATCTCCATTTCGATCTGTTCAAAATCCTTGAACAGATAGGCTTTTTGTTCCATAAGATCGATGATGCCTTCGAAATTATCTTCAGCCCCGATGGGCAGATTGAAAGGAACGGCATTAGCATCAAGGTATTTGTTCATCTGGGCGACCACCTGAGCAAAATCAGCGCCAGTACGGTCCATCTTGTTGATGAAAGCAATACGGGCCACCCGGTAACGATCGGCCTGGTTCCAGACTGTCTCGCTTTGGGGTTCTACTCCTCCAACGGCACAGAAAACCGCGATCATACCATCAATAACCCTTAGTGACCTTTCCACCTCGACAGTGAAATCCACATGGCCTGGCGTATCAATGAGATTGATCTGGCAATTCTTCCATGCGCATGAAATAGCTGCCGAAGCAATAGTAATACCCCTCTCCTGCTCCTGTTTCATGAAATCCATGGTAGCCTGTCCGTCATGAACTTCTCCCATCTTACGCGTAGTCCCTGTAAAAAAAAGAATACGTTCGGTAACGGTGGTCTTCCCGGCATCAATGTGGGCGGCAATCCCGATATTTCTTAATTTGTTTAATGGCATTATAATTTTTTAGCCGGCAAAGGTACGCCTTTTACCGGTATGATGGTAAAAACTAACCTGTTATATTATTATGAAGTCTGATGGGGAAGTGTCTTTGAAAAACGCAAGGCAAGATCCAGGATATCTTCTTTCCTGGCCAGTACGTCAGTCCATTCCTTTGGGATTTGATCATTTCCATAAATTATCCCGGAAAGGCCACCGGTCAATGCTGCAACAGTATCGGCATCTTCCCCGAGGTTTACGGCTTGCAGAACCGTTTCCTTAAAATTGTCATTCCGCATTACGCACCAAAAAACAGATTCCAGGGTGTGAACTACATAAGCAGATGATCGGATTACAGATTCAGGAGAATCAGCAATGTTCTGAGAAAGGATTCTGGAATAATGTTCATATTCGCACGAACTGTTATTGTACCGGCAGAAATCAGAAACAAAATTACGAAGTGTCATATATGCCCGGTTCTTATCTTGTCCTTCAAGCAGGCTCATTATAAAGCGTGTGTAAATGAAACAGCCGGTCACAGCCCGTGCGTGAGCATGTGTCAATGCCGAGACCTCCCGGATAACAGAATAAACTTCTTCCACCGGTTTATCCTTAAGGAAAAAAGCAAATGGCAAGATCCGCATCAGGGAGCCATTACCGTTTTCCTTTTCATTGACTCCTTGTTCAGGGATCGGCTTGATCCGTAGTCCCATTTCGAGAAAACGATCAATCCTTTCAATCGCTTTGTTGGTTTGTATCCCAATGTCAAAAACCCTTCCACGGGGAGTCCAGAAACGTTCGTTCTTCCATCTTGAGAATTGAAGGGCGATATCTTCCAGGTCATATCCTCTGCACAGGCTTTCGGCAGTACAAAACACCATTGAGCTATCGTCAGACCATGTACCGGGAGGCTGGTTATAGCGCATGTTCCCAAGCATTCCCTGTACCGGATTTTCCTTTAACCATTCACGGGTCTCAAACTCAACGGGAACACCCAGTGCATCACCAGCGGCAAAACCGATAAATGCATCCTGTATGAATTCAGCAAGGGTCTTCATAAGACTATAAAAATAAAATAAATTGATGAATTAATACTTATCCGCCTCCTATTCCTCAATTTTTCTGCTTTGGAAATCGGTCAAAGGGGGAGAGTTAATTAATTCCGGCCTTTGGAAATGCGTATCATGCATACACATCTGGTTCTGCCGCTGCGATATGCCTAAATCAGATTAATGCTGTTATTAATTACAAAAAGATTTACGGGAGATGATTAGTTAATGATTAAATAATTATAACCTGTCTGAAGATTAAAAAAAGGAATGAATTATTGGATGCAAAAAGTCCAATACCCATATTTATTCCAGGACAGGAATTTCAACTTTGGGAAGCGGTTCCTCCTTACTTTTCAGACCGGCAGATTCTTTTATTTTGTGTGTCCTTCTTTTCCAGGGACTGGTCATGTCTTCCACCATGGTAACTAATGGCGTGTATTTCTGATATCTCCTTGGATTTTTTCCTCTTATCTTACCGGAGATCGGCATCAGGACCTCGTGTAAACTTTTTGGCTTCCTGCCTCTCTTCCTGCCGGAAATCGGTTTCGGCTCCCTTGATTGAATCCTGGGTTTCCTGCCTCTTTTCTTTTCTGTTATAGCAGGTTCAGTTCCAGCAATTTCAATTTGATTTTTTAACTTGACTAAAGTCTTCTGCAATTCATAGATATAACCCCTGGCCTCTTTAAGTTCCTCTTCATAAAGGGCAATGAGAAGTTCAAGTTCTTCTTCATTAAGTTTCAATGTTTTCATTTGATATGATTTTGGTTCTAAAGGGTCTAATACCTTTATCTTTTCTTTAAATATAGATTAACACCCACGATTACCACTCATGGATCATTTTAATTGCACTAAATAAAAATTTTACGTAAGATGTGCTATATCTGAATGCGAATATACTACTATTTATAATACAAATGCAAATAAAAAATCAGTTAATTATGAAATAGAAAAATCCACAATTAATACGTTATTATTAACTTTAAAAACTTGTAATTAAAATCAGTCAAAATATGCTTCGGTTTCTTGATATTTTTTTTATTGTGTTTCATACGTTATTGATTTTTTTTAATCTTTTTGGCTGGATTATCAGATCTTTACGAAAAGCCAATCTGATCCTGCTCCTGCTGACCGGTGGCTCCTGGTTCATTTTGGGTATTTTTTACGGGTTCGGTTTTTGTCCACTTACAGAATTTCACTGGCAAGTGTTGCAGAAGCTTAGCCAAAATAACTTACCTGATTCCTATATCAGTTACCTTATTCAAAGATTCACCGGCTTTTTACCTGATCCAAAAATGACAGAAATTTTCACTCTTGTTCTCTATTTTACTGCTTTGGGTATTTCTATAATAATGAATTTCAGACCAGGGAAAAATAATTTATTTAAAAAATCAGGGAATAAACAATGACCAAAAATCTGGCATCAGGCACACTGTTGGCGGATTCAACAAATTTAACCGAGAGGATTAATGCAATAAGAAAAATTGTTACCTTCACAGCCTCATCAAATATTACAAAATGAAAAAATTTTTACTGTTAATGGTTGTGCTTTTCAGCGCATTTTCATCATTTGCCAAATTAGTTCCTGTTGAAAAAGCAAGAGATATTGCTGTCGTGTTTTATGCCTATTACTTATCACAGGACGACGGTCAGCCTGTAGTGAAATCTTCAGAGGTTATCGAGTACAAGGACATTGTGACTTATTATATATTTAATTTTAACCCTGGTGGTTTTGTAATTGTTGCCGCAGACGATGCCTCAATACCGATCCTGGGATATTCGGATGAAGGAGCTATTCAGGGGGAAGTGACCAATCCGGCGACAAAAGAATGGCTCGAAGGATACAGTCATGAGATTTATAAGATTGTAACGAATGGCCTTAGCAATAGTGAGACATTGAAAAAATGGAATGCTTTAAGTGCCGGGAATTTTAATAAATCGGTACAAGATGTCAGTCCTCTCCTCACGACCACATGGGACCAGGGTTGCTATTATAATGCCCTCTGTCCCTACGATCCTGCTGGTCAATGTGATCATGTATACACTGGCTGTGTCGCAACGGCTATGGCCCAGATCATGAAATATCACAATTTCCCTCCACAGGGAGTTGGTTCGCACTCATATATTGATCCGACCTATGGTTACCAATATGCCGATTTCGGAAATACTTACTACAATTGGTCATCCATGCCGAACAATGTCGGGAGCAGCAATACACCTGTTGCTACCCTCATGTACCATTCAGGGGTATCTGTGGACATGCAATACTCCGTCAGCGGTTCCGGTGCATTCAGTGAAGACGTTCCGTATGCCCTGATGAATTATTTCAATTACACGCCGAATATCATAATTAAATATAAAAGCGATTTTCAACGTAAGGAAGATTTTGAAAATCTTATTATTACAGACCTCAACCAGCAGTTACCGGTTTATTACAGCGGCTCAAACCCAACTGAAGGCCATGCCTTTGTATGCGACGGATTCCGTTCGAGCGATAGCACATTCCATTTTAATTGGGGATGGTCAGGTTCATATAACGGTTGGTTTGTCATTGGGAACCTGAATCCGGGGGGATATTCATTCAATGAAGACAATGCAATTGTCATTCATATCAAGCCCTATGATCCGAACCTGATCGTAAGGATCACCAACCCGGTAGACAATGCCGTTATCGGGGCCGGATATCCTGTTCAGATTGTAGGCAAAACAGTCCGCGGCCATGCCAACCTGATGGAACTTTTCATCGATAGTGTCGAAATAACTTCCACTACCAATGATACGCTCATTTACACCTGGAATACTTCGGCGTCTGACCTGGGGAGCCACTGTGTCCAGGTGTATTCTTATAATACTACTGATACGGTTTACAACGTTATTAACCTCAACGTAGCAGAATGGATCTCACAGGCAAGCGGCTTTACAACGACACTTGGGATCAATTATATGTCAGCTACCGATAGTAACACGGTTTGGGGCACGGGTTTTGATCCTAATAATCCAACAGGCGCTTGTTCAGATTTTACGCGTACAACCGATGGAGGAAATACCTGGACTCCGGGAGTCATTAACAACACCACGGGCCTGGCCTCATCCATGATCTTTGCGGTGAGTGCTGCGACGGCGTATGTACCCATGTACAGGGTTTCGGGAAGTGACCCACAGGGAATCTATATGACGAGTGACAGCGGTTCTACCTGGACAAGACAAACCACAGCTTCTTTCAGCAATTCCTCCTCATTTCCCGACTGTATCCACTTCTTCACTGCAGATACCGGCTGGGCGCTTGGCGATCCTGTCAACGGCTTTTATGAAATGTACACAACGGCCAATAGCGGCACCACCTGGACACCAGTGCCCAGTTCCAATATCCCTGCTGCTCTTTCGAACGAATATGGCGTTGTCGGCTATTATTCTGCCATTCATGATACCCTCTGGTTTGGAACAACCTTGGGAAGGGTTTATCATTCTACCGATCGGGGTCATACATGGACAGTTGCCACCGTTACACCACTAAGCGGCAAATATATCGCACCCAGTTTTCAGACAGGTATGCATGGCCTTGTCCAGGATCGGAGTCAAAATTCCACAGGCACTATTTGTGAGTCTTTCGACGGCGGTGTGACCTGGTCATTGGTCAATGAAAATGGGCCGATATATGCGACGGACCTGCGATTTGTTCCAGGCGCCGGTAACGTTTGTGTAAGTTCCGGCTCCAGTGGTAAGAACGGTTGTTCTTATTCTTACGATGGCGGCCATTTCTGGAATGATTTTGTAGGAACCCAGGGGGCAGAATATATGCAAATGACCTGGTTGAACAATCATTGCGGATGGGCGGGGGGGGTTAACTCCAGCGATTCTGCGAACGGTGTTTATAAATTCATAGGTGTGCTCTCGGTCCCTTTGCCTTCCCCTCTGAACTTGCAGGCACAGGTGAATAATCAGACTATTCATCTTACCTGGCAAAAACCGATTTATGATTCGACCAGTGTTACTTTGCAAGGGTACAATGTTTACAGAAATAATCAGAAATTGAACACGAATATAATCGATTCACTTTCTTATTATGATTACATGGTACCTTCTGGCCAGTACACCTATTGTGTCACATCAGTTTATACACAAGGCGAATCAGCAAAAATTTGTCAGAATGTAACAGTGATTGCCGTGGGAATTAATACACAAAAAGCCCTTTCACAAATTCGGGTATATCCCAATCCGGCTGACAATCTGCTTCATATCCAGTCTGCCACGACAATTTATGACTTACAATTAACGGATCTTTTCGGGAAAGAAGTCTTCCATTCCCGACCAGGAAATGAAACTGTCGATATTTCGGTAACATCATTCGCATCAGGAACTTACATTCTTACCCTGCAGACCGGACAAGGGACATTTCATCTCAAAGTACTGATACATTAAAGATTTTCTGGTAAAACAGATAAACTGGTCCGATTAACGAGAAGAGCCACAATAGTTAGCAACGGCACAAATTCCAGACTCTCCCAGCGTAAAAAAAAAGGCCGCCCTGACAGGACGGCCTTTTTTCAATCTGATTCTTTACCCAAATTTATTTTTTATGGGCTTTTTTTGGAGCTGGTTTCATTCCTTTTGCATGCTTGATCAGGTGTTTCTTAATAGAATCCTGGTGAGCAATTGAATCAGCTACTCTTTTCTGAGCTGCCTGAACCTTAGCAATTGAATCGGCTATTCTCTGTTGATGAGCCTGGACCATTGCCATTGAATCAGCTACTCTGGTGGAATCAGCAATTCTTTTTGCTTCTTTTTCTTTTGCGCTGGGGCCACATGAAGACATTAAAGCTACAGCACCGATAACTAAAACTAATGCAATTTTTTTCATTTGTTTATTGATTTTTAAAAGTTGGATGCAAAGGTAAATCAATTAGAATATTCAATCCAAATTTTTAGCCAACTTTTTTTAACATTTTTTAACAATTCATGTTAATTCCTTAATTTACATTCTGTTACAAAAATAATTTTAAAGTTAACATTTATCGCTTAATTATCACTTGGATTCTGAGATCATCTCTTCAGGAATGCTCTGTCCTTATCTGTCCGGTAATGCTGTTCCTTTTCGAAATGATGAATCCTGTTTATTCATCGATCATTGCAATCGCCCTGACAGGTGAACCATTCGCATTTTCAATATTCAGGGGGAAACATTGGAACAGGAAACCACTCTCAGGGAGTTTATCTAAATTGGTAAGGTTTTCAATTAAAAGGATCTCTTTTTCCAGTAGAATATGATGGTTTGGAAATTTTTCTGACTTGACTTTTGTTTCTGGGATCATGCTGTCCAGTGAAAAAGCATCAAGTCCAATGCCTTTCAGTTTGAATTTAGTCAACCAGATTGCCGCTTCCCGGGTCAGCGTCGGGCAATTGTTAAAATATTCTTTTGTATTCCATTTATACTGCCAGCCTGTAAAAAAAATAATGAAATCAACCCTAATGATTTTATCATCAAATGTCTGAAGGTATTTCAGATCAATCTTTACTTTATGGTTGCATGGTATTACCATCGCTCTGCCGATAAATTTGTCCGGTGGGAACCGGTCAAGTGATTTTGTGTTCTTAAGCATATGAGAGGGTGCATCAATATGTGTTCCTGTATGGAGTGCCAAAGTCATTTTAAGTTCAGCAAATCCATCGTTCTCGACCATATTAAGAACTTCAAATGATGGTGACAAAGTGTCAGGATAGACCATACATTCCTCATTGAGAAGCCGGGTAAGATCGATGACTTTATATCTACTGGTTTTCATATTTTTTTCTTTTCTTTCTGTTACTGCTCTGACACTTCATTACTTTTCCTTCTGGCTTCACAGGAAACAATGCCAGGGTATTAAATGAATTTGTCAGAAAGTCAGAAACTTTACCTTCCCCGGACCATTCGTCGTGTCAATGTAAGATCATCGATCCTCAGGATATACATATATATGCCCGGAGTCAAGGAGGCCCCGTCAAACGGAATTGAATATTTCCCGTCAGGCAGAAATTCATTGACTGGTCTTGCAATTTCTTCACCCAGGATATTCACTATGCTGAGAGTCACGTTTCCTTGTTTTTTCAACGTAAAAGGAAGCTCAGTAACTGAAACAAAAGGATTCGGATTATTTTGTTCAAGTGAAGCCGGATTTCCTCCGGGAAATCCCGGAGCATTATTTCCGATGCCGAGAATGCCTCCTTTGTTGAAAACGGCAAGACCTGCTGTAGTACCAAGCCATTTGTTGCCGAATTTATCAATTGCCACGGAATAAATTATGTTGGAAGGGATCTTAGAATTTGAGGAATCGTAAACAGTCCAGGTTGTATCATGCAAACTTACCAATCCTCCGTTCCAGGTTCCAATCCATATGGTATTATTCTTATCAATTGCCAAAGAGGTAACATCATTGACAGGAAGTCCTGAATTTGAAGTTTCATAAACCGTCCAGTTCGTTCCATCAAATTTCGCAAGGCCACCATCGTTTGTACCGACCCAGGTATTCCCCAGCGTATCCTCTGCTAAAGCCCAAATGTTGTTACTTTGTAACCCTGAATTTCCGGTAGTGTAAACATTCCATGTAACATTATCAAAATGACTAAGCCCATATCCGGTGCCGATCCATATATCAGTATCTTTATCAATAACCAGCGCTGAAACCGATGCGTAATATGTTGTCCAGCCAGAGGGTAATACCGTCCAGGTTGTTCCATTATATTTGACAAGTCCGTTATCGGTCCCGATCCACTTATTACCTTTTTTATCCATTACGATTGCAGTTACTTGGTCATCCGGGAATGACGAATTTGAAGGATTATAGACCAACCAGGAAGAACTATCAAATATGGCAAGTCCCCCACCATTTTGAGTGAATATCCCATTGGTACCGATCCATATTTTTTCCGGATTTTCAATCATCAAGCTACTGACAATATTGGCAGGCAAACCTGAATTTGACATCAAGTATGTTGTCCATGTGGTACCGTCAAACGAGGATAAACCATTGTTTGTCCCGATCCATTTTGAACCGTTACTCTCTGGTTCAGAAACAAAGACAGTATTGTTTGCAATCCCGGAATTGGCAGTAGTGAAGATCTTCCATTCCATTGTTTGGCCGGATACCTTTATAACTGCTTCCATGCAAAAACATGCCAGAATTATTCCGCAAGAAATATTATTTCTGACGAAATCAATGTAAAAATGCAATTTCATAGCTAAAGGAGTGAAAATAATAAACTTACAAATATAATAAAATGATTTTATCAATTTTTACCCATCACTCTTCACGACTTAGATAATCTTTTCGCATCTAAACTTTCACATTATGACCTTATGGCCTTTCGTTATTCACCATTTCTCAAGAATACCCTCTCCCTTTATCGTCCCTGCTTTCATCTTCTATTGAAATTCAAGCAATCTGTGCTTATTATATAGATATTCAAGACAGGAAATCAAGACTTGCAGATCATATTGTAATAACAAAAATAGTAAAATAAAAATGCCTGATAACTTTAATTAAATTTTAATTTTAACAGAGAATTTCATATAAAACTGTTTACCTTTGTTATCTAACCAAAAAAGAAAAACGATGAAAAAAATTTACAAACCATTGGCTTGCATATTTTCAGCTATCGCTGTAATTCTGATGCTGATCGGGGTTATCCTGTGGCTTGCCCATACCAGATTATTTACCATCCGGGCTATTGTGTGGTATTTTTCAGCTGTTAATTTCCTTTTGTTGGCCCTCCTCTTTCATTTTGCCGGAACCGGCTCAGAACCGGAAAATAAGCCCTGATTGATCTGAAAATAAAGGGTTTGGTTTGATATGGCGCGAGAGATCTGCACCTTCAGTTTTTTCTGGGGAAATTGTTGATTTATATTCTGCCCAGGTTTATTTTTAATTGTTTAATGATTTACCGGATCGATGGGTATCCGTTTGGCACGCCGTTCTTTGAAAGTACGATCTGCCAAAGCTGGTTCTTCCTGGCTCTGAAAGATCCGGCACAGGAGAGTAGATAATATTTCCACATTCTGTGAAACCTTTCATCATAATTTGATTTTATTTTTTCCCACGAACGTTCGAAATTTTCAAACCAGGCCATAAGCGTTTTATCGTAATCATTGCCAAAATTATGCCAGTCTTCCATCACGAATAAATCCTCGATCGAAGCGCCGATTTGCCTGATTGAAGGCAGCATGGAATTTGGGAAGATATATTTATTGGTCCACGGATCAGTAACTATTACCGACTTATTCCCACCGATAGTATGAAGCAAAAATAATCCGTCCTCTTTCAGCAAGCGATGGATTGTTTTCATGAAGATCCTGAAATTCTTATATCCCACATGCTCTATCATACCGAGTGAGACTACCCTGTCGAAAAAATTACCACCCCCAATTAAAGTTTCATTATTTAATTCCCTGTAATCCTGAAGGATAATTTTCACTTTCAATCCTTTACACTGTTCCATTCCCAAGGCTTCCTGCTCCTTTGAAACCGTAATTCCAACTACTTCCGCACCATAATTTTCCGCTGCAAATTTGCAAAAGCTTCCCCATCCGCAACCGACATCAAGAACTTTCATTCCTGGCTTTAAATATATCTTCCTGCATATCAGATCAAGTTTTGCCTGCTGGGCATCGTCAATATTTTGAGCATCTTTCCAATAACCACAGGAATAAACCATTCTCTTGTCAAGCATCACCTGAAACAGGATATTTCCCAGGTCATAGTGCCGTTCCCCTATTTCAAAGGCCTTTGATCTTTTGCCGGAATTAAAAATGATTGCGCCCAGTATATATGGCAGCATTTTCCAGTTCTTCACCTTCTCATCAAGGGAAGCGCTGAGCACATGGTAAAAAAAATCATCCAGCTTCTTAACATCCCACCAACCGTCCATATAAGATTCACCAAGTCCCAGAGAACCTTTCTGAAGCACACGCTTATACAGATCAGGATTATGCACTTGTATGTCTGCTTCGCCCGAACCATTTAATTCAATTCCTGCCAAAGCAATCAGTGATTTAAATGTTTTTTCGATGCTGCTCATAAGATTCATTTTTTTATAAGCATAAAGGCACATTAAAATGATTCCCTCAGGCTCTTAAGTTTTTGACCATCTCAGACAGTTTTTTACTGACGACCTCACATCTGACATTTTATAATCATCATACTGTGCCTGTTTCTCTTATACAAATATAAAGAAATTTTCTTTTTTTCATTATCTGATCCTCATATCATCCTGCGAAATATCGTAGATATAATTGGTCTTTTCAAAGATGTGTCAAAATACAGACAAAATCCTGAAAAAAAATTTTCCGGAAATAAAAAGGATCAATTCTTGATACACCTTACCGAGAAGGCATTCGACCTGCTGCTGGGATAAAAGGATACGCTGGGATCGAATGAATTCATCCCGTGTGCCCATGCTCTGTATGGTCCATCAGAATTACTGGACCAGAAGAACCCTGCGAAATTATTAAAAGTGTAATCCTGATTGAAGAAATCAACTCCTGCTACCAGGGCATTGAACCCCGAAAACCCGGTAGACTTCAATGGAGCCCCGGCAAACCCGTTATCGACATATTTGCTGAACAACAGGTTCCATTCGGCCTCACTGGGCACATGCCAACCAGGGGGACAGATCCCCTGGGTTGCTGAACTATCAAAATAAGCCATCAGTTCATCCCACTGATAGTAAGTCTGAGGGCCGCAGTCTGTTGCCAGGTCGTTATAGCAGTACTTTTCCGGAATGCAATTATCCCGTTGTGTAATGGCGCCTGCTATCATGATCCCAAAATTGAGATTTTCCGCCATCCAGCATTGGGTGCCAATCTGTACTGTCTGATAGAATCTGTTATCACGCACATCTTGCATATTTCCGCCACAGGAAAATGCAGCCGGGTTAACGACTGTTATATTGCGGGATGCCGTATTTGCACAGTTATAGACATTGATGTAGGAATAGGTAATGACATGGGCCCCTGTCCCTGCCAATGCCGGATTAAAGGTTGCAGTTGCGGCATTAACGCCCGCTCCCGACCAGGTGCCACCCAGAGGAATACCTTGTTTCAGGCGGATAGGGCTTGCAGTGAGCGTCGTGATGGAATCGGTACAAATGGTATAAGAGACAACAGGATTGGGATTTACGACGATAGAAAAAACAGGTGATGAAACTCCGTTCCCGCAATTATTCACTCCTGCAACTGTCAGGGTCGCATTGCCCGTAAAGGCAGCCGCCCAGTTAATCGTGATGGACTTTGTATTCCCGCTGATTGTGCCGGCTGTTGCAGGGACGAGTGTCCATAGGTAACTTATTGCATTGGCAACAGCCCCGACAGAATAAGCAACACCTGCAGATCCCTGGCAAAGAACAGATGTTCCGGTAATGATTCCCGATGCCCCGGGGAACGGATTGACTGTTACCGGGTAAACTGTTGCAGCCGCTGCAGTGCAACCATTGGCATTATGATAGTTAACGGAAACCGACTGAGCGCCGGGAACGTTCCATGTTATTGTAACTGAACTGCTTGTATTAGTTCCTCCTGCAGTGACTGTTCCACCAGCGGAAACCGTCCACTGGTAATTTGTCATCCCGGCCTGGGTCGTATAAATCACGCCTGAAGATCCGGCACATAGTGTGGCAAGTCCGGATATTGACGGTACCGGAAGAGGATGAACAAGAACAGTAGAATTGACAGTGTCGCCGGTACAGCCCATTCCATGAGGAACAATCTGATAGGTGACGGTCCCATCTGTCGCACTGCTGTTCAGCAATGTTTGTGAGATTGTATTACCTGAACCATTCGAGTACCCGGAGAGACCGGGGTTATTTCCAGATGCAGTCCAGGTAAAGATCGTTGCAGGATTAGTTGAAGATAAATTGACCGTTATAAGATTATTCGAGCAGATGACCTGAGAAAGAGGTGTAGCAGTAACATCAAATAACGGTCTAACAACGACAATAAATTTAGCGGTATCACTGGTACAGGTATCTGCGGTTGCAACTACTGAATAAGTTACAGTATCATTTACAGCTCCTGAATTCAGCAGCTTCTGTGAAATAATTGCTCCTGATCCACCTGTGTAACCTGTAAGCGTTCCTGATGAGGAAAAAGCAGTCCATTGAAAGGTAGATGGTGAAATAGAGGAGGTGAGGTTAATTTTGATAGTGTCGCCAGAACAGAGGATATAATTAAAGACGGCGTTGGTAATGACAGGGATTGACTTAATGACAACAAGAATATCTGTTCTTGACAAACTTTTGCAACTAGAACCGTTTGTCACGGCTTCCGCATAATAATTGGTGGTAGAAGTCACATTCGTTGTGACGATAGCTCCGTTAAAGGGCAGAAGATTCCCGCCAACCGGTGCATCATACCAGTGTATTGTTTCTCCTGCAGGCTGAACCACTCCAAATGTAACCTGGCCGGAACCGCAACGGGATACATAAGATGCCAGTGGTGTAGGCGGGGCCGGTGTGGCGAATAAGGTAAAACTTTGTGTGGATAAACAAGAAGGAAGAGGAAGGGTATATGTGATGGTATATGTCCCAATGGCACTTGCCGCAATATTGACAACACCTGTACTTGCGTTCACGAAAACAAGCCCGGCGGGAGAAGCTGTAAAAGTACCTCCAGAGGAAACGATTGCAGGGGTTGGGTTCGGATCACTCTGACAATAGGAAGATTGGGAATAATTAAATTGTGGATTGTCTACTGTCACGGTCACATTCCCGGTTGCAGTATCTTGGTCACATAACTGCACAACTGCAGTATAGGTTGTTGAGATCGTGGGGGAAAAAATAATTGGCGTGCCATAACCTACAATGGTTCCTCCCGGATATCCGCCGGTGTACCACGTGATTCCACTTGGAACAAACTGAGTACTCTCATTAAAGGCAGTCCAGCTGCTGTTGTTTCTCCCCGGATGGATGAATGCAATTGTCCCTGTCGAATTCTGAATACCCTGTGTTGCTTTGTTTCCCTGCCAGCCGTTGCACGCAGGTTTTCTCACAATATTATTTTCAATCGCGCTGTTCTGCTCATTGAGAACAATCTGAAAAGTACCAACAGAATCATAACAATAGTACATGGGGCAATTCAAAAAATAGATCACGCATTGACGATTGGGTTCTGTACCGGTGGTGTAGTAAAAGATATTATTTCCTCCATTATGTCCCGGATACCAATCCTGCCAGGGAGCCATAATACAATTCTTGGGAGTGTTAGCGGAAGAATTAGGCAATGTGTCAGGAATATAAGAATCCCAACTATTATTCGGTTGAGAAAAGCTGATCCATCCATTCGAACCCACCCAGAACTGGGTATAATTCCCATTCAGGAAACAAAAGGAAAAACCAATGTTGAATGGGCCTCCCCAGCAATCATCATGTGCACTTGCTGTACACCGATTACTATGGAAACTGGTATCTAACGGCGCTCCTCCCGAAAAAGGCATTGTATCGTAAGGGACTGTTTCAAACGAATAACTGCTTGTACCATAACCGCCGCCGTTTAGTGTCGCACTCAAAGTTGCCGACCCTCCCAGGCAGATCGTGGTATCGTCACTCATCGTGATGGATTGCGAATGAGTCTGCAGTCCAAGAAGTAAAAGGAATAACAAAAGGGTAAATGTAAATTTCTTTACCACGAAATACAAATTAAATAAACAGGTATACCCCAGTTACAACCAATTGGACAACCTAACACCGGAAAGGTTGCTTCTCAGAATTCAATTAGTATTGCAAAGATAGAAATTTTAACGAATTATGAAATATCCGTACAAATAACGAAATAGCAAAATGGCGAAATGGCGAAACCTGCCTGCCGTGTAATACTTCACAATTTCGTTAACAAAATCAAAATTATTATCACATTAGATTCCAACTTACTCATTAAATAATTGAGAAATTTTAAAGCCTGAACAGCAAAGCAAGAATGATCCTGGTCTCCGATTTAACAAGGTCGGGCCTCCAGTCTGGAGGAAGAGGAGTTGTAGTATAACCTGTTGGTGATGTTACACCTCCTCTGCCTGCAAAATAAGGTACGCTTGATTCCCTGTGAACAAATTCAAGCCGGAATGTAATACACTGAAAAGGCATGACATCAAAATTTGTGGAACAATCCCATCCGCGGAACTGATCACCGGGATTTGTCGTGAAAGGATATGCGCCTTCAGTTTTTGTCGGATCATTCGGATCCGGTAAAGGACTTGCCTGGCCTGTAGGCAATAAAACCAGGTATCTTCCAGGATTTGTCATATAACCACCCCCGATTGTCCATGCAAGTTTATTTTTAAGGAACCAGACACGGTTGTATATCATCCCGCTGGCAAAATATTGTGCGGGTCCATGAGCACTATCCCCGTTTGTAAATCCATTTACCCCATCTCCTTTTTCAAAACCGACATCCCCGGTCAGGGAAAATGCCATCATACTGATTCCCTTTGATAAAGGATGGTTCAGATATCTTACAAGTAAGCTGTTATCTGAATGAAAGCGTTTCCTACCGGGTAACCCAGCCGCATCAGTTCCATAATAATCATTTGTCAGCAACTTTAAATTACTGTTGGGCATCCAGGTGACATTACATCCAAGACCTGGCATGCTGTTAAATGATCCATAACTTTGCCAGCCATTAATGATCCACCCTTCAATCTTCAAATAATTTGAAGGAAATAACTGCAAACGTATCCCGTTGAAAAACCACGGGGTATTATCAGAAGTGAATGATGCCTGGTATTCCCAGTTTTCGGGCTGATAATAAGAATTCAATCCGATATATGACATGAACATGCCGACATCTATATTGATCCCGTTCCATTTGTTGAAATGATAACCAACATAAGCTTCACTTAAGTACCGGTAAACATCGGCCAGCTGGTATTGTCCCCTGTATGGGCTCAGATCATTCCGCGGAACGACAATCGACCTCGTCCCAAACTGGGTCATGAATCGTGCGCGTGCACCTCTGAAACTAAAATCCCCTCCAAAATTCAATGCTGAAAGCTGAACCTCATTATCACGTGCAAGTGCAGTAGATCCGACAACTGTGTTATCAATCGGGTTGTTGAATGAGTAAGTATAATTTACATCCATCATAATACTGGGCATGAAATATTTCAAATGGTTAAAGATGGATGAATCCCTCCGGTCACTTCCATTTTGCCAGGTCATGTCAATACCTTCAAACGGGCTTTTTGCATTTTCAGGAACCTCCTGTGCAATCAAATTAATACCAGAAATCAAAGTCAATAAAAGGAGTAAAATTTTTTTCATACACTTGACTTTTAATTATGATTCATTTTGCAAATGGTTTGTTCACTTAATTCATAAATCCTTTCGATCAGATATCTTTTATTAATATCGTCATAAGTTGAAAGGTCTTTTTCAAAAGGAAAATATACATCCAAAAGGATTTGAAAATATGTTTCGTCAGCGAGAACGGTTCTTAAATTGCCTTTCGAAAGCAGATAAACTGGCGAACTCGCATTCACACTGAAAAAATAGTGTGTTATTCGATGCATATTTTTAGGCCAGCCCTCGATTGTGGTGTTGCTGTATAACAGTATTTTCCCTGAAGGATTAAGAATTTTATATACGGATTTATTACAATAGCGATAGCAAATATTATTTTTATCAAGATATCCGAAAATTGAATCTTTGTCCAGCTTTACGACTGTATCCCTCGTCACAATTTTCAGGGGAGATCTGAAGGAGATACTATTCAAGTGAAATTTATACTTTGTGTCAGTTTTATTATGCCTGTATGAAATTTTGCCGTTCTTGAAATCATTCGCTGATAAAAAAACGCCTTCACCTCTTGACTGTGCAGTCAAATGATTATTGAAGATCAGTATGAAAAATGAAAATATTAAGAATATCCTTTTCATGATTATTTATTTCAGGGTATTTCATAGACCCAATTAAGATGAACCAACCTCAATACCTTTTTTCTTTAACAATTGATAAAGTATCTCCGACATTAAAATCACTATTGGAAAATAAAGTCCAATATCCACAAGGATAAGTGGTGTAATAGAGATATTTACCATACCTCCTTTCGGATTTCTCAGGATGCTCTTTGAAAGTGGAAGTAATAGAATAAATATATCTTCCGTACTCTTCCGGATGATACTTATTTATACTTTTATGATTAACAACCTGGTATTGAATGCCATCTAACACAGTACCTCCACTTGTTGGCCTTGATTTACAAGATCCTAAGCCTAAGCTGACTAACATTACCTCAATAACCAGAACATTAAAGATGCTTTTCAGTGCCATGATATAAAATGAATTATTAAATTCTGATTAATTTGTTACGATACAAAAATGCACTGGGATTTATCAATATTTTATAAGTAATGATAATAAGTTCATAAAGATTCTATAAATTGATAACTTTACGTTCTCATTATATGATTTGGCTCTTTTACAAATCTTTTCTATGATCATGTTCCTATCCAGATTGAATCAAATTATCAACAAATGAAATACTCTAGGATTATTTTTTTCACTTTGATCATTTTACTGGCAGGGTGTAGCACACCTGTAAAAAAGAATTCCGGATTTTCCGCTATCAGCCAGGTTAAAACAGGGATACCGGTTTCTGTCATGCTGACAAGCTACAGCACGACGTTAATTGCCAATGGGAAAGATCGGACAAGATTACGGATTGCAGTCACCGACAGCAGTAACCGTGAGATTACATCTGCCACCGATTCAATCCGGGTTTACGTAACAGGCGATGGAAAAGTGACAACCCCTGATGGGAAAGATATTGTCACCCGGACCGATACCGCCGGAAAGAATTACGCGGCCTGCCGGCTTGCAGATGGAATCTGCCGTCTTCTCTTCATTGCAGGCTATCATCCTGACAAAATAAAAGTCGAGGCAAAATCAGGCAGCCTCTGGCCCGGCTCACATGAGATCCATACCCTGCCCGCTGATTTCAGGATGATGAAGCCACTACCGGAACAGTTGCCCGCTACCACAAAAACCATTGACCGGATGATCGGGGCAGATATTTCCTTCCTGCCACAAATAGAAGACCGGGGAATAAAATTTTCAGACCGGGGAAAGGAAAAAGATGCCATCCTACTTTTGCACGACCATGGTTTCAATATGATCCGGCTCAGGATCTTTGTCAACCCGGGAAATGAAAAAGGTTATTCCCCTGGCAAAGGATACTGCGGACTACAGGAGACGCTGATCATGGCAAAGAGGGTCCATGAAACCGGGATGAAGCTATTGCTCGATTTTCATTACAGCGATTACTGGGCTGATCCCCAGCAGCAAAATAAGCCGCTTGCCTGGAACGGTTTGGATTTTAATACCTTGAAGGATTCCGTGAAGAGTTATACCACGAAAGTGCTCCTTGCCTTCAAAGGACAAGGTACCCTGCCTGATATGGTACAGATTGGGAATGAGGTCAACCACGGAATACTCTGGCCTGATGGCCATATCAGTCGTCCGGAGCATCTTGCTGAATTACTGACGGCAGGAGTCGAAGGTGTCAAGGCTGCAGATCCGGGCATACCGGTAATGATGCATATTGCGCTTGGCGGACAAAATGACGAAGCCGTTTTCTGGCTGGATAATATGATCGCGCGTGGTGTCACATTTGATGTGATCGGTCTTTCTTATTACCCTCGCTGGCATGGTACACTTGATGACCTGGAAGCGAATATTAATGCACTGGCTGACCGTTATCACAAGCCGCTGATCATAGTGGAATACTCCGACTTCAAATGCGAGGTGAACGACATTGCTTTCAGTCTGCCCAATGACATGGGAAAAGGTACTTGTATCTGGGAGCCACTGGGATGGGGGAGCAGGTTGTTTGATAGAAAGGGAAGGACTACCGGCTTGATCAACATATATGACGAATTAAAGAAAAAATACCTGTCGCAATCTATTTCAACTCGTTAAACATCTTTTTCAGGATTGCCTTCCTTTTTTCTGAATATATAAATCCTTCTTTTTCCAGTTCCGCGATGCCGTCCATTCCTTTTTGTAACCTGGATTCAGATTCCTTAGCTTCATCCAGGTAATGCTTTGCGTTGATCATATCGCCATTGCCATAAAAAACAATAGCCAGACCAATTGTGGCATCTAAATTTTTGTCATCCAGTTCAAGGCATTTCTTAAAGCTGGAAAGAGCATTTTCATTATCGTTTTTTTCTATATAAATATTGCCAATATCATCATATAATATGGCTTCACGTGGGTTTTGCAGCATCCCCTTTTTTAATATATCGATGGCGGAGTCATAGACATTCTTTTTGGAGTAGACCAGACTTAAACCAAGATAGCCATCAATATTTCCCGTGTCAAGTTCAATCAACCTGGTATAACTGGCAATTGCCTTGTTATACTGCAGAAGGTCAGAGAATGTACTGCCAAGGCCGTTATAGGCATAAGCATATTTTGGGTCAATTTCAAGTGCTTTTGAAAAATCGGAAATTGCCCTGTCATATTGCTGAATATTCCTGTTGGCAATTCCACGGCTGTAATAGGCATCAGTATCTTCCGGGTCAATTTCTATCGCCCTGGAATAATCGGCAATTGCGTTGTCATATTGCTGAAGGTCATTGTATGCATTACCACGGCTGTACCAGGCGGTAGGATTTTTCGGATCAATCTCAATCGCATGCGAGTAATCGTCAATCGCCTTATCATATTGCTGAAGGTCCTTATACACAACCCCCCGGTTGTTGTAAGCCCTGGCATAATTTGAATCAATTTCAATTGCCTGGGAGTAATCAGCAATCGCCTTATCATATTGTTTAAGGTTCCGGTATGTTATGCCACGGTTGTTATAGGCATCAGTATCTTTCGGGTCAATCGCGATGACCCGGGTAAAATCGGCAATGGCATTGTCATACTGCTGAAGGTTCTTGTATGCCAAACCACGGTCGTTATATGCCAATGTAAAACCAGTGTCAATCCTGATCGCGCTGGTGAAATCGGCAATCGCCTTGTCGTAGTGTTGAAGGGCAAGGTATGATGTGCCGCGGCTGTAATACGCATAAGTATATTTCGGGTAAATATCTATTGCTTTGGAAAAATCAGCAACCGCCTTGTCGTATTGCTTAAGATCATTGAATACTATTCCACGCATATAAAATGAATAATCATCCTTCGGGTCAAGCTTGATAGCGCTGGTGTAATCGGCAATTGCCTTGTCATATTGCCGAAGCTCAAAGTAAACATTACCCCGGTTATTATAGGTTGCCGCATAGACCCCCATTCTTTCAATACTTTTCGTAAAACAATCAATGGCTAATTCAAAATCCTTTTTATCTTTCGCCTTCAGGCCCTTATTGAACCAATAATCATTCTGCCCCACCAGCAGGAAGCTGTTACAGATAATAATAAGCAGTAATAACAGAAATTTCACTTTTATGACGATTGGTCTGACAGGAGCAATTTAAGCGATAATAAAAACGGTAAAAAAATTCACTTTGAGCGTCTTATACAATTACTATCAATGTGTTAATGGTTATTGAGGGTCGAGTGAATAGTAATGATTAACGGTTATCTGTTCCCGTATATTGCTTTAATCCGCCTCCAGCGGACAAAATCCGCTTCCGGAAGAAGACTGACGACTGCCGACTGACGGATGATAAGATTACCAGGGCTTTATCGTGACGCGTGACGCGAAGTCGAGTGAGAAGTGAGCAGTGAGAGGTAAGAGGAAAAATTGTTAAGTGTTAAGTTTTAAGTGTTAAGATAGGCGTCATAAAAAATGGTACAGACAAGAAGTGATTAAATCGATAAAATGTAATGTGCTTATTTAAACATGTTTGTGCCTAGTCAGATGAAAGATTTCATTCTTATTTTTAATTTTGAGGTCATGGAACACATTTTATGTTAGTTAAAAGATCAAATGTGATATAACTTCTGTCATGGTACATCATTCAGGGAATATGAAGCAGGGGAATATAATAATCAAAAAAGCCCCGGTTAAGATACAATCCAAAATCAGCATTGAAAAAACAGCATTCTTTGAAAAGTCCTTATTCCTTGTCATTCTTATTCTTATCCTGACATTCATCGCATTTTATCCATCATTAACAAATGATTTTATCCGGACATGGGATGATGATCAATATGTCATTAGTAACCAATCAATCCAAAACCTGAACCAAAGTTCTCTGAAAGAAATATTCATAACTCCCGTGAACGGTAGTTATGAGCCTCTTCCCATGCTGACTTTCGCAGCTGAATATAAAATATTTGGACTTAATCCTTTCATTTTTCACTTGTCAAACCTCCTTCTGCATCTGCTTTGCACACTGCTTGTATTCCAGATTCTCAGACTGCTGAAACTAAATCCACTTTACGCAGCGATAGGTGCAATAATCTTTGGAGTGCATCCTATGCACGTGGAATCTGTTGCCTGGATAGCAGAACGGAAGGAGTTACTTTACAGTCTGTTCTTCCTTACATCCATCATAGCATATATCAACTATTTAAATTCACAAAAGAATAAACTTGTACTCTTCCTGCTGAGTTTATTTCTCTTCATCTTAGCACTTTTTTCTAAGATCACTGCGGTTACCTTACCCCTAAGTTTACTCCTTATTGATTACTATCTTGAACGGCCTTTCCAAAGCAAAGTTTTCATAGAAAAAATTCCTTTTTTTATTTTTTCACTGGCTTTCGGTATTGCAGAGATTATCATGTTTCAAAGGCAAAATATATTTCATGCGACTGAAATGATCAGTATCCCAGATCAGATCTTTCTGGGATTTTATGCTCTCAGCGTGTATATCATAAAATTCTTTTTACCCTTAAAACTAAGTGCAATTTATCCATGGTTAAATGCACCGGGACATGCACTGCCTTATCCGGATTACATCAGTCCCCTTTTTATCTTATTACTGGGATTTTTAATTTACCTGGCTACAAGGAAAAATCGTGCTATTCTGTTTGGAAGTCTTTTCTTCCTGGTCAATATCATCCTGATGTTCCAGATCCAGATCCTGACGCAGGGAATTGGTCTTCTAGCCGATCGTTTTACCTATATTCCCTATATTGGCTTATTATTTATCGTCGTATGGACAATAGAAAAATTGGTAAAGAACAAAAAAAGTATAAAATACATCCCGGTCCTCTTTATGGCCATTGTCATTACCGTTTTTATTACACAGACTTTTAACCGGTGTAAGATCTGGGCAAACGGAGTAACACTGTGGAGTGATGTAATCAAGAAATACCCCGATGAAATTATCACACAATATTACTACCGAAGTATTGAATATGGATACCTGCGGCAACCGGAGAAGGCAATAGATGATTGTACCAGGGCGATAGAGCTTAAAAGCGATTATAAGGAAGCTTATTATAACCGTGGCAATGAGTATGAGAATTTAAAACAATGGGACAAAGCAATCGCCGATTATACCAAGGCAATCGAAATTGACCCGGATTATGAAACAGCCTATTCCAACCGCGGTAATTCATATGGGAATCTGGGGCAGTGGAACAAGGCAAAAGCTGATTACTCAAAAGCAATCGAGATCGACCCAGGTTATAAGGTAGCGTATGTCAACCTCGGTGCTGCATACGGGAACCTGGGGCAATGGGACAAGGCAATAGCTGAGTACTCCAAAGCGATCGGGCTCGACCCGGATTATAAAGAAGTATACCTGGACCGCGGTTTTGCATTTGGGAGACTTGGGCAGCCGGACAAAGCGCTCGACGATTACAGCAAAGCGATCGAAATCGACCCAAATAATAAAGAATCGTATTTTACCCGTGGCAATGAATATTTGAATTTAAAGCAGTGGGACAAGGCAATATCTGACTATACCAAGGCGATCGGGATTGATCCGGGTTATGAAGCAGCATATTCCAACAGGGGTATTGCCTATGGGAACCTCAAACAGTGGGACAAGGCAATAGAAGATTTTACCAAGGCAACCGAGATTAACCCGGATAATGAAACATCATATTCCAACCGGGGTTTTGCATATGGGAACCTCCAGCAGTGGGACAAGGCAATATCTGATTACTCCAAAGCGCTTGCCCTTAACCCGAATTTTACTATAGCCTATAACAATCGCGAAATCGCTTATAAGAACTTAAAAAAACAGTAAGAAAGAGTAACAACCTTGAGGATAAAAAATATCCGCTGACCTTGTATGGAGATCTGAATAATTCTATAATTTTACATGGAATAGCTGAAACCTGAGGAAAACAGGAAAAAAAAATAATGATCTAAAGCAAGACAATTAAAACATTTCATATGAAAACAACAACACTGGCAGTGATTGCCATATTACCGGTTGCCTTTACGGCAAAGGCACAGGATTGCACTTCTTCCTTTTTTCCTTCAAAGGAAGGGACCAAAATTGAGATGACCAGTTTCGACAAGAACGGAAGAGAGACAGGGAAATCGGTCACAACCATTGTATCCGTCAAAAAGAGCGGAACGGGCACTGATATCACTTTGAAATCTGAAACAACCGACTCGAGGAATAATATTTCATCCATGGAGTACACTGCCAAATGCGACGGCAATACTTTTTCAATGAGCATGAAAAGCTTTGTCCCTTCCACAATGCAAAAATCATTGAGCGGAGGACAAATGACCATTGATGCCAATGACATCGTCACCCCTAATTCGCTTTCAGTAGGGCAAAAGCTGAACGACGGAAGTGTTACCCTGAACATGGCGATGGGTACCATGAATATGAAAACGATCATAAACATTATTAACCGCATCGTTACCGGAAAAGAAAATATCACGACTCCTGCAGGAACTTTCAGCTGCTATAAGATCGAGTATGATCTTGTGACCACTGCGATGAATATGAAAATCAATGGCAAGGTCAAACAATGGGTTGCAAAGGGAACCGGCACGGTAAAGTCAGAAAATTATAACGACAAAGGGGAGCTTATGGGTTATTCTGAGCTGACTTCCATAAAATGATCCTGTATCCGGGCGGACGACTCTGACTAACTTTTCTGATCTGATCTTTCAGTCCTGCCGATACGGGGAAAACAAACTGAATAAAATTACAGGGAATGGACATCCCTAATGTTTCCGGCAATAAATTTCATGGTCGCATTTGTTGCTTTTTCCGGATATAATTCATATATTTGAGTACGATTTAACCAGGGCCATTTACATGGACAATCTCTTGCTGAGATACATGGACACCCGTTTCCGGGAGCCGGTCTATACAGAAGGCAGCAATCTTCTGCCGGTCGTCACTGTATCAAGAGAATTTGGCTGTCCGTCAAAACTCATCTCGATGATGCTGGCAGAGGAGCTGAACCGTAAAACAGAAAAGGGAAAATGGCAATACATCAGCAAGGAAGTCGTGGAACAGGCAGCCAGGGAACTCGAACTGGAGCCGGTAAAATTAGAACATCTTTTTAGCATAGACCCTGCTGGAATACTGGACCTGGTCTCCTCTTTCTCAACAAACTACAAAAGCACGCTGAAGATAAAAAAAACCATCAGAGAGGTGATCCAGTCATTCACAAGAAAGGGGCATGTGATCCTGGTGGGGCGAGGCAGTGTCGCCATCATACACGGCAGGCCCAATTCCCTTCATATACGACTGCAGGCACCATTAGAGTGGAGGGTTCGAGCCGTCAGCGAGCACAGGGGAATACCACCTGATGAAGCCAGGAAACTCGCAATTGAGACCGATTACAAAAGAACTACGCTGATCGAATCATTCCTGGGCCATAAACTTGAACCTGGTCTTTTTGATATTATTTTCAATTGCAAGACCCTCTCAAATGATGATATTGTGAGTACGATCGTGAAGATGATGGAAAATCTTAAGATGGTTTGATGAGAAGACCTTGCTGATTTGTATAATCGTGGTTCCAGCTTTTAGGTCGCGTCGAGATAGAACCTGGCATTGATTCCGAAATGCGAGGAGAAACTGAAATTTAACCCGTTTTATAGACTTACCAACCTGGAACATGAATTGACATTGTTCCAGAAATTACTGATTTCCTGTTCCCTATTCAACCACCTGGTTAAACCAAAACCAGCCCGGTTAATTTATTTTTTAATGTGCTAAGACGAATTTGAATTACCCTGCGCTTTAGCGCGGGGTTATCAAGAAACAATTAGAACCGGACTTTAGTCCAATGTTTTCTTGTTTAAGGTTTGGGCTAAAGCCCTGAATTAATGATATCTTCACTGCCCCAGCCTGATGGCTGGGGTAATTCAAGAGTCGTTGTGATGCCAGGTCTTAGGTCGGGAATAAGGCAATCCATTTATTTCAGTAAAAACGCCCCTTCTCCTTCAGGAAAGCCTGCTTGCATGCCGAAAGGCAGGGAGCCGGGGATGAAGTGTCTTGTCCAACCTGGGGTGGTAAAGTGAGGAATCCTCCTAGCACATCAAAAAAGGAAATTACCAGAATATCCTTAAACATTTATGAAAAATCATCTATTGCTTTTTAAAAATTAGTTCATATATTTAACCCGCCAAGATTATTAAAAAATTTTCAAATTTATTATATGTCATCCCGTCAATTAATCTGTCCCCAATGTGGCTCCTATGAGATAACCTGGAGTCTGGAAACCGAAGAGGTAGTTTGTCATAATTGCCAGTATCACTATGTTGATGATGAACTGGCTGAGGAGTGCAAGTACATAATAGACTATGTCGATTTCCGGCTTACAGAGATTCCTGAGTTTATCTACGATAGGAAATATATTAAAAAATTAGATTTTTCAGCCGAGCCTTATGATTCATTTCATGCTCCCTTTGTAAATAAGATATCAGAAATTTCATCCAGGATCGGATTGCTGACCGATCTGGAAGAATTCAATATTACTGCTAACTGTGTTAATTCAATACCAGCGGAAATAGGTAAATTACAAAAGCTGCAGAAATTATATCTTGCCTCAAACTACATAGAGAAAATACCGATTGAGATCGGTGACCTGATCAATCTTAAGGTTTTTAATATACATGAAAATTTTATTGAAAGAATACCGATGCAGATTGGTAAATTAGCCAACCTGGAATTCCTGGATATAAGTCAAAATGAAATAGAAGAATTCCAGAAAAGAATTGGTAATTTATCAAATCTTAAAAAGTTATATGCCGGCGAAAATCTGATAAGGCAAATACCTCCTGAGATAGGGGAATTAAAAAATCTTGAAATCCTTAATTTAGCTAATAACAAGATAGAGTCTTTACCTGCAGAAATCGGTCTTTTGAAGAATCTTAAAATATTGAACCTTGAAAATAACAGACTTAAATCATTGCCTGAAACCATTGTCAAGTTGACTAAACTTGAAGAAGTCAGAATGTCAGGGAACATTAAATTAACCTCTCCGCCATATGAGATAGCCATTGAGGGAGGAAGGGCCATCCTGGAATGGTTTAAGGAATCCAAAATATGAAAAACAGAACTTTCCTGGCACTGGTCATAATTTTATCAGGTATATCAGTGTCAGCGCAATGGCAACCTACCGGCGGACCGCCCGGAGGATATATCAGATCGTTCATCTTTGACAGCGGTTATGTTTATGCGGCTACCGGCGGCGGAATCCTTATATCCGGGGATAACGGCTTCTCCTGGTCTTTTCATAATACCGGTCTGAGCAGTTGCGACGAGAAATCTTTTGCACTAACAGGTAACTTTGTCTTCGCCTCGTCTGATGAAAATGTATTTCGTTCAAACGACAATGGCCAGACCTGGACGACAGCCGGGACCTCCATGGACGGCAAGTATGTAAAAACGATTGTCACCTGCAAAAATGGATTATTTGCCGGCACATACCTGCATGGGATTTACTGCACTTACGATGATGGAATCACCTGGAAAGCCGTCAGCAGTGGGCTTCAGGCCAAGTATATTTACTGGCTGGCTACTGATGGTCCCAACCTTTATGCAGGAACATACGGGGACGGCATGTACCGGTCGTCAGACACGGGTAACAACTGGACACCCATCAATAACGGGCTTCCGGAAGCCAACATCATGTGCATCTATTATTTCGGGGGGAAACTTTTCGCCAGTACACTTTCTTCGGGTGTTTTTGTCTCTGTCAACAGTGGAAGCTCCTGGTCACCGCTTGGCACGAACATACCCTCAGTGAAAGGCTTTACCAGCCTGAGCGGAAATCTTTATGCCGGGTCCTTCGGCTCCGGCGTATATAAGTCGACAGATGATGGCGTAACCTGGACTGTAGTGAATACGGGACTTTCCGAACCGGATCTCTGGGCCATAGGAGCCAGCGATTCTGTTTTGTTTGCCGGTGTAACCAGCGGACATATCTACCGGTCTGTCAACGGAGGCGCAAACTGGACTTTAAGCTGCAATACACCATTCAGGGCATGCCTCGGGTCGTTGACGGTCAGCAATCAAGTTATTGTTGCGGGTTCCCACGGCTCCGGACTTTTTACCTCGACAGATGAGGGATCATCCTGGACAACAAACAATTCCATCTCCACAGTTGAAATACGCGGCGAGATCTCAAATGGTTCAGTGGTACTTGCCGGTACCGATTTGCTTGGCATCTACAAATCGACAGACAACGGGATAACTTTTACGACGGCGAATACAGGTCTTACCAGCGACTGGTTTTCCGCATTTACGATTTGCGGCAACAAGATCTTTGCGGGCAGCGGGGAAGAGGGTGTTTTTGTGACCACGAACAATGCTTCAACCTGGAGCAGCGCCAATTCCGGTATCGAATGTAATGATATCCGCGCACTTACCTCTGATGGCATACGGGTTTTTGCCGGCACGGCAGACAGCGGCGTTTATCTGTCCATTGACTTCGGGAATCACTGGAACCCCGTTAATAATGGCTTAACATCTTATAACATCACCTCCCTGGCAATGCAGGATTCAGTTGTTTTCGCCGGGACAAAAGCCAACGGGATTTTTGTTTCCACTGATTTCGGAACAACCTGGAATGTCTCATCCAATGGATTACCCGCACAACCGGACATCCGTTGTTTATATGTTTATCAGCACCAGGTCTTCACGGGGACAGGCGCCGGAGAGATATTTGCCAGCAACAATTTTGGAGGTAACTGGTTCTCGATCGGCGATAGCCTTGAAGGAGCCCCGGTGTTGTCGCTTTATGCTTCCGGAGGCTGGCTTTATGCAGGGATGAACGCGGGGGGAGTATGGAAGCGCCCCCTTTCTGAAATTACAGGAAACCAGGAAACAGTTAATAATGCTTCCTTTTTCGTTTATCCAAATCCCGCGGATAACCTTCTGTTCATTGAAATTCCCGCATCAAGCGAAAGAACTACCCTTGAAATTTATACTATTAAAGGAGAGGTAATATTAACAAAGAAAATCGATGCCGGGATCAGGACGCTGGATATTCACGACTGGGCACCGGGAATTTATCTTGTGAAGATGTACGATGATCTGTTCAATTCTACCCGGAAGATTTTGAAGGAATAATTTCAGGAGATGTTCTACACGATGGAGAAACCGATAACAAGCAAGGAAGAGTTATAAAAATTATTTCTTTGCGGGTTTTTCGACTTCCTTGAACCGGATATTTTCCCCCTTCAACTTTATTTGTTTCTGTAATTTAATAGCCTCAGGATTCCTTGGTTCGATTTTTATTGCTTTTTCAGTTGCTTCCGTTGCTTTATTGATGTGGCCGAGCTTCAGCTGGATTTTACCAATATTGACAAGTACTTTGGGGTCGGCAGACGCCCGTCCCTCAATATTCTTAATCTGTTCGGTAAGGGCAACAGAATCCTGTCTGGAGATCGGTTTATTGGCAACAGAAAACTCAGAAGTGTCATTCATTGAATTGGCAGCCTGATCGATCTCAACAGCCCCATTGTCATACTTTATTTTTTGTATTGACGGATATCCGATCATTATAATGGGAATAATGAAAAAGGCAAGTGTGAGTTTAAAGTCCCTGTTTTTGATTACCAGAAAAATAAAAACAAAAACAAGCATCAGAAATAGAATGATCCCGAGGATCATCATCACACATTCATAACCATAAAGTCCTTTGAACAGATCCATAATATTTCGTTTAGTGGGTTAATTTATCAATTGCTTAAGCATACCCGCTGGGATCAAATCAATTGTTTCACTATCAGACACCCCGGCATAATTGCATCTAAGTTATAAAAATTTCCCGAAATTAAAATCCTTTTTGGGGAAATACATCAATTTCTTCTCTGGCACGATTGATCTTTTCATGTTTTTTCCCTGAATCAAACTGATAGCTTAATTTCAACAGGACAAGGAAGTTCTGCACGTTCAATTCACCCCTGTAATAGCTATGAAAGTCCCGGTCATTAATTTCAGAACCCTCGTAGGTAAAGGTTTTCGTGAGGGGGAGACCGCTGACAACCGCGATTTTCAGGTTCTTTTTAAAAGTCTTTTCAAACGAAATGAAGTATAAGGCACTGCTAAAGGTGTTATCCTGGATATTATTTTTCGGACTGTTGTACTGGATATTCATTGACAGATCCATTTGGTGCTTGAATGACAGGATGGCTGAAAGGCCTGATTCGCATATTAACTGATCCCTATTTTCAATGGCATACCGATGTGCCAGTTCATTTCCGACACTATATTGACCAAACAACCTGAAATATGGCGTAAGGGTGACCAACTTCCCGATATTTAGAGAACCCGAAAGCTGAAAACCGTACTGCTGAATTGTGCCCAGATTATCAGTATGGATCTCGACCTGGCCGGTATCGTTCACCAATGCCAGATTATTTATAACATCAGCGGCACGGTTGTAAAACAACCGGGCTAAGAAATAATCACTTTTAATTCCTTTGGAATATTCCATAAAAATGTTTGTCTGAAATTCAGGATGAAGTGAAGGATTTCCCTTATTGATCGTAAACGAATCATCAAAAGTCACGGAAGGATTTAAATCGTAGATACCGGGCCTTTTGACGGATCTGCTGTATGACAATCTGATGGTTTGATGCCGGGGAAGCTTAAAGTCAGCTACCGCATAGGGTAAGAGCGATAACAGGGAATTATAAAATTCATTTTTAAGCTCTGAATATGAATTTTCAAGACGCAATCCTACATTCCAATCGTATTTCGCGTGAGTACTCCCCAAGGCGCCATAAACAGCAAATATCTTTTCATTATAATGGAAATCACTCATGTTCAGGTCCTGCATCGACTGGATCTTCATTTTGGCACCCATGGCGAGATCCAGTCCCTTCCAGGAAGATATGTTGCAATCGACTTTTGCACTTATGTTATTCTGCACGGGTTTCGAACTGCTTAAAATGGTTTCCGCCGATTGTTCCGTTCCGGCAGGCCCATATGATGCAGTATTATCCACATTCAGGTTGTAATCGTTGATGTCGATAGCAATATCACTTCCCTTTTGATTGAAGCTATGTTTAAAGTAGAATGAATAATAGGAACCGGTACTTAAACTATTGTTATCTGTCTGCGCCTTCTGCAGAACCCCGGCATCACTGCTGGTCCAGGCATCGGCCGTCCCTTTAAGATCCCGGGAGACCGGATTATAAAAAGCATGAAAAGTAACCTGATCCCGGGGATCGACGAAATAATCACATTCAAGATCAAACCTGTGCGATCCATATTGTTGCCGCAGATACTGATCTGACCGGGTTTCCACCGGCCCGGCGGAACCTGTAAAATTCCTACTTGTGAATTCATGCAAGTCCCCATAGATCAATTCACCATTATAGGATGTAGAGATGCTCAGTTTTTTAAATGCCAGGCTAAAATTATAAGAAGGATGGTCGTAGATGAATGAAGCAGAAGTAGGTATCTCCAGATTAATTTGCACGCCGATCCCCGTGTCCTTATCTTTCTTTAAGATAATATTGATGACACCGGTTACATCGGCATCATATTTTGAAGGAGGGGCGCTCGTGATCTCTATCCTGTCAATGTTTCCAGGATTGATCTGGCTCACATAGTTTTTATCCTGTTCCCTTCCATCCACAAGAATTAAAATCTTACGGCTTCCTTCGAGCGAAATATTCTGCAGAAAGTCGACCTGAACGCCAGACACCATCCTGAGGATATCCATACCGGTAATTGAGGCATCACACATTTTTTTTGTCATGAAGTAAGTAGTTTTCTCCCTTTCCGTTTTTCCTTTCACCCTGTCTGCGGCTACCACAAGCTCATTCAGCTCAGTAACATTCTCCTGCAGGAAAATGGTCCCTGCATCATAACGGCTGCAGTCTATATTAATTTCTTTCGAGACTTTTTCATATCCAATCATGGATACCTGCAGCCGGTAATTCCCGGGCTTCACATGATTTAAAGTAAAATACCCGGCAGTATCGCTGCTCATGCCATCGACCATTTTTGAATCTGCGCCATACAAAATAATATTTGCAAAGGGCAAACCCCCGTTTCCTGTTTTGTCGATTATCCTGCCCGTGACTGATGAGGCCTCCTGTGCGTGTATCGCGGAGATACTTACAATGAATGTGACAATTGACAGAATAGATTTAATGAATGTAATCTGTTTTTTTAATGATTTCATGAGGTTTTTCATTTGATTAGCTCTTTCTTTTTAAATTATTAATGAAAATTGTGACGACAAAGAAAGATACTATTCAAATCACATGCAAGTAATTGACATATATAGCAAGGAATTGTTGCGAAGTGCAATCAATTGAGAATAAAAGCGGCAGGAATTGTTACCGGCAGCAAATTTTTGTGATGAACGGATTATTTGTACCGGCTTAAAAGCTCATCAAACGGGTGCACTTTCTGACGTGAGACAGGAATTTCGGAATCGGACCCTGAAAGTTTAAGCCGGTAGCCCAGCGTATTCCCTTTTTTAGAGAGGATCTTTTTCACATTGACAATGAAAGCCCTGTGGATGCGAATGAAAAAAGGAATAACGGAAAGCTGTTGTTCAATATCACTTATGGAATTGCGTATCACTACCTTACGGGCGCCAGATTCACCGGCAAGATAGAAGACCACATAATTTCCGGAAGACTCGGCATAGATAAACTCGTGAGGATAAAAGCCCACTTTCTCTTTTTTAAGCCGTGAAATGATCTCTATTTTTTCTTCCTGTCCCGGTACGGGAGAAGTATCGACATCGGGCTCAAAATCCTTTGTCACTTCAGTTACAAGCAGATGCCTGTAATTTGAGAGTGTAAAGAATGCCAGGGGAATCACGCCGATCAGAAAGGCAGCCGTACATGAATCCACAAAAGTAGCCAGGTTCCACCGGTTTATTGGTACTTCCATAAAGAAGCCCATAAAATATACGGTAATTCCCATCCCGAATAAGACCATTAAAACAGAAGTGATCTCTTTAAGGAATGTCCATTCTGCCTTAGCAGAATAAAAGGGGATGACTTTTATAATATTGATCAGGGCAAACACACAAACCGAAGATCCAAAAAAGTAAACAGCCATGGTGACCGTGTAATTGAAAAACCTTGATTCGTGTGCATTCAGGGGTTTGTACAATATTGTAAAGATGAAGCAAAATACCATTATTATAAGCGAGCCCCAGAATGGCTTTCTAAGGATGAAATTCCGGGGGTACCGTTTATTTAAAAGACTTAAAATCTTTCTTATCATGCAGTTGCTTCTTAACCAGGTATGAATTTCAAAGATATGAAATTTCAATAGGATGCCAGCTTACTTCGAAACATCGGGTTTCATTATCCTGCCCATAAACAAGATGCTTCCGGTAGCATTATCTTTTATGATGAAGATAAAAGGATGGTCGGCAATGAAAATCTTTGTATCGGAGGAAGGCCCTATTGCGGTCATTTTCATGATCACTGCCGTGGCGGCGGCGGCTTCGGTTCCTTTTTCAGCGACATTAATGAATGCCTGGTGGATGACTTTACTTATGCAAAGGTCCCGTTTGCCGGTCATGCCCGAAAAATCGGCGCCACCGGACGAAAATGCCAAAGGCATCCCCATTTGTGAAAGAATGTTCTCCAGATCGATTTTAAATGTCGTTTGAAATTTAGGAAGCGATAGACGGACATTTTTAAATTGGAGCGAATCGATAATTTCAAGATAATATTTGTAATTGAACGATTTCTCAAATTCCACGATCCCGCCGGTTTTATCCGGAAGAAAGATCACCATGGATGCTTTATCGTCCCTGTAGGGTATCTCAAGAGCCTTGATATCTGAATCTTCATAGTAGCGGTACCTGCCATGTCCATTCATAAACGGCGTCTTTACCCGGCCCTGGTCTAAGAGGAAAAAATCCTGTGGCGCTGTCAGGGCTTTTTCAAACGGGTTTGCCCATTCACCATAAAAGTAGATGGCATTCACCAGGACAAGTCTTGTAAGATCCTCAAGGTCATTCTGACCCAGCAAATCTTTTATTTTATCATTTGTTTTCCGCTCAACCCAGGCATTGATCTCTTTCCGCGTTTTTTCTCTTTCGCCGACATTTGTGAAATCTACATTCTTCAACTCCGATCCGTAATCTGATCTTACGATATCCAGATAGGTATCAAGGAACCGGAAATCCTTCTGGGCCCATAAGCCATTTGCGATGTTAAGTTTGATCTGACCTTCGGTTCCATTGGATAATCTGTCCAAGAGGGACTTGTATTCAGCATGGAATTGATTTCCCTGCTGAAAATTCATGGTCCGGCTCATTTGCAAAGCCGTCTCATCCCGGGCACCGGCATATACCATTGCAAGCGCCGTCGAAATGCTGAAGGGAGAACAGAAAAGGTTTTTATCATTGCCGCTTTTCAGATCAGCAAAGAGCCTGAAAGCGAATTTATTATTGCCTTCAACGATTCCCCGGGGATTATCTGCTCTAACCATAAGGGAGAGAATTAAAACAAAACAACAGGAGAAGTAATATTTCATTTGTTAATAATTTTTATTTTATTGGTCAAATGGAATATCCATTATTATCATTCACGATTTGCATGAACGAAGTTTGTATGGATATTTCATGGAAAACTGGTTTTCAGACTTCAAAAATAGCAAATATCTTACCAAAGATTACTGAGTACAAGAACATTGACCAAGGAAAACATGCTAATAACCGAACCATCATTAAGACATTTTACTTTACGAAAAAATATAGAAGAGAATTCATTATTGGTATTTCTTTCAAGATCATTTTTACCGTTATGAATGGATGATAAATATGATAAGCATCTGGCAGGTCTTAAGGAAAGTTGTAAGAACTGTTCCTTTTCAACCTGATTCATTGATTTTATTTCTGTTCCAATCTGGTCAACAACGTTGACACATAAACTAACCAGCCAATTTTTAAATTTAGTCCAGGATGTATGACCGTTAACCGAAACAAATTTTAAACCGGGCGGTTTTAAAACTAAGTCAGCGGTCTTGAATTCCAGGATCATCCCGGATGCTTCATTGAGTTCTCCAAAAATCCAGTCAAGCAGATAAGGAAAAAGACAAGATTTACTCATAATGATTGAGATTTGGACTTAATGAAGCAAAAATATAATAAAAAATTTATTAATCAGCAATTTAGATCATTTTTGTCGCGAATTGCCGCGAATTGCCACTTTAGGGTAAAAAATGAACTATTTTAAGTAATAAGCCGACAAATTGTCAGGTCAAGAAAACGACTTATAAAGGATTCATTAACTGACGATTAATATGATTGTATATAATTATTTTGGCTTGGTCGAATCTTAGTCGAATCTTAGTCGAATTTTAGTCGAATCTCAGGCGAGTTTAAAATTGAGAAGAATTATTGTGCCACTATGACATAATGTCATAGTGAAAAAAAGCAGCGAAATAATGATATAGTACCCTGGTATAAATGATTTATGAGAATGGAAAAAGAAAGCAGGTATTCAGGCATAATTAATATATAATGATTTTTGATGAATATTTTAATATAATAATACTGTATAGTTTCAGGGTGGGTTAGGGTGGGTTCAGGGTGGGTTTTTTTTAAAAAACCCACCCTGTTGGGTTAGTTGATTTTATTATGCTTTTAAGAGTTCAGGGTGGGATTTCTTTAATAATTAGGATAAAACTAATTTTAAATCAAAAGGGCCAACACCCCCCTATACATATAAAAAAAATAAAAATGTTTACTGAATTTTACAAAAAACCCACCCTAAACTTTGGAAATGCCTTATTTTACTGATGGTTTGACAGGGTGGGTTTTAGGTGGACAAACTTCTCAGATTGACCACACAGGGCCGAAATAAATTGACCATCTTATGAATTATTATCAGACTAATACGGTAGTCACACTCAACCAGCACAAGGTGGTCAGAGGTTCCGGTTTTTCCAGGGTGTAAATGATTTAGTAAAATATTAGTGGTAAAAACGTAAGCTTTCCTTAGATTTTTTAAGGTAAATGGAATGATTATATTTTCAAGCCATAATCAAATTCATGTAGGCACATGACAAAAAAAAGACTATCAGAGATTCTGAAAGCCTTTATTTTATCAAAGCGGTAACCCGAAAGGCCCCGGCCTTGCTTTTGATAATGGCCCTGGCCTACCTTCGCTTAAGGTTAATTTTTTTAGGCCAAACAATAAATATCCGAAATGCACCTACCAACTCGACCAGTGAACAAGAATTGAATTAATGCACGCGCAGATCAGCCTATAATTGATATCAGAAAAAGAATTGAGGGTGTTAAGAATGTTGTTCTTTTAAGGTAATGGTTCAACCATGAGCTGGACCATTGAACTAAGGTACAACTTAACAGGGTATGGAGAAACCTTCCCATTTGGCGTCGCAAGCACTTTAAGAAAATAACTTTCATTTTGAATCAGTGAGGTCAGATCATAGTAACCGCCACCTTCTAAGTCAATAGTTTTATTCTTGAGATCAATGCGTGAATAGGACGTACATGGAAATGGTTGTGTAAAAGAAGAATCGGAACAAGCAATGATCCTGGCAGATGAAATCCAATTTAACGTTGAGTCAGTCGGACCAGTCATCACAATAGCCAATTTTTTTAATAAAGCCTGTTCAATCTTTCCATGAGAACAGTTTTTGGTGCGCAGGAGGCTATCAAGTGGAATCTTAAATTTACCGGTATAAATTGTCACTTCTGTCGAACCTGGAATTATTGGGGAGTAATTAATGACTGTATTAGGTTGATTGTAAAAGAAAAAGAAGGTGACGACCTGGGTTCTTTTCCCACAAGATTGTAAGAAAAAAATGGAAAGCACTATTGCTGAAAACAGCGAAAGTGAATATATTGACCTGATTTTCATGATGATTAATAATTATAAAATAACTGAAACAATTCACTTTATATATTAACGGCTATTCTTCATAAATTATTATTTGAGAGAACCATATTATTTTTAGGGTGGGTTGAAGTACAAATTTGATGAATACCTTAAATTCATTCCCGTATTTATGAAAAAAATGAAAAAAGGGAATGGACAATGATCGGTCAAGGGCAGAAAGGGAATGCATCAAGACGGTTGAGCCACCCTTGCCTGAATTTAAGAAGCTTTGGGTTACTTTGAATAATGGTCTTGATGAAAACGATCCAGACTTGATAAACTGTTGTGTGAAACTTTGCCTGATCGGTTTTATTCACGGTTGCGATTGTAAGAGGATATACATTACCAACCGGAGTGATACCCAAGATCTGTTGAGGGATGATGATTCCCCATTGACCTGATCCCCACACCCACACTACCAGAATTTTAGCAATGGACTGATTGAGGATCTGGCCAGCCTTCCAACAATTCCAGTATTTACTAATAAAAGACATTTTGAAATCTTAAATATTTAATTATAAACGACTTAGAGAAAATACTTACTGAAAATATGAGCTTCCCTTATATTTTTCGCGATAAATAGAAGATTGACACTTTAATAGCATACCTGAAGAAGATTGATCAGATGCCAGTAAACCAAAGTTCTTTTTCTAATCTTGGATCTTTAATAGGGAATTCTAAGACCAGGACAGATTTTGCAATTTATAAAAAGATAATTAGAAAAGGGTCTAATAAGGCGATTTGTATGTTTAAATGTATGTATAAAAGAAAAAGGGTCTCAGAAGAAACTCTCTGAAACCCTTGTCAATTCCGTGGGCCCACCTGGACTTGAACCAGGGACCACCTGATTATGAGTCAGGTGCTCTAACCAACTGAGCTATAGGCCCTCTTCATAACCTATGAATGATAAATTATGAAGTTCAGGGCGGTAAAAGTAGAAAAAAAATCGCATTTTTGCAAAACGGTACTTCTACTTTTCTGCTGCCTATGCTTCTTCTCAAGTCCAATATCCCGAACTACAAATCCATAAAGAACATTATTTTCGACTTCGGCGGCGTGATCTGCGACCTTGAGATACAGCGCACTGTCGATAAATTCAAGGAATTCGGGCCCTCAAAAAATAAGCAAACAGGAACCAGGGAACAAAGCGACAAAGAATTTGAGCTTCTCGTTTCAGCGTATGAGACCGGCCTCATTACCTCTGAACAGTTCAGGAATGAGATCCGCGACTTTTACAAGGCACCTCCCTCAGACCGGGCCATCGATGATGCCTGGAACGCCCTGCTGGTGGGTATTCCCGAGTCCAGGATCAGACTGCTGGAGAACATAAGGAATAATTACCGGATCTTCATGCTCAGCAATTCCAACGAGATACATTACCTGAAATATCTTGAAGAGCTCAGGCAGCAATATGGTTACAAGAATTTTGAAGAATTGTTCGAGAAGGCATATTTTTCCTACCGTCTCCACCTGAAGAAGCCAGACCCTGCGATTTTCAGGCTCGTATTGGAGGAGAACAAACTGGATCCAACCGGCACCCTCTTCATTGATGACACACTTGTCCATGTGAAGGCCGCCGGCGAACTTGGCATCAAAGGGTACCACCTCCCGGAAGGCGAAGATATCACGGGACTTTTCAGCAACCCATGACTTCCGCGACGGGTTTTTTTTCTCTCACCTGATTAACAATCAATGGGGTTCACTTGACAATGCCTGAAAATCATATTAACTTTGCACCCCCTTTTAATCTCCCTTTGATAAATGAAATTATCCCAATTCCGATTCCAGCTTCCTCCTGAGTTAATTGCCGGAACTCCTCCAAAAATGCGGGACGAGGTTAACATGATGGTGCTTGACCGCAAGACTCGTAAAATTGAACACCGGCATTTCAAAGATATTATCGATTATTTTGGCGAAGGGGATGTCTTTATAATCAATAATACGAAAGTTTTCCCGGCGCGCCTTTACGGGGAAAAGGAAAAGACCGGGGCCAAGATTGAAGTTTTCCTATTGCGCGAGCTGAACCGCGAATCCCGTTTATGGGATGTACTCGTTGATCCTGCCCGGAAGATCAGGATAGGGAATAAGCTATATTTTGGGAAAGACGATTCACTTGTGGCGGAGGTCATTGACAACACGACCTCCCGTGGAAGGACTATCCGGTTCCTTTTCGACGGACCTTATGACGAGTTCAAGAAGACCATCCAAAACCTGGGGGAGACCCCTCTTCCCAAGATACACAACCGCCCGGCAACGGCAGAAGATGAAGAACGCTACCAGACGATATACGCCAAACATGAAGGCGCCGTGGCAGCCCCGACGGCCGGAATGCATTTCAGCCGTGAAGTAATGAAACGATTAGAACTCCAGGGCGTTTCATTTGCCGAAATCACCCTGCATGTAGGTCTCGGAAATTTCCGTACCATCGATGTGGAAGACCTTACCAAGCATAAAATGGATTCGGAAGAAGTTATCATTGAGCAGGAAACTGCAAATATTGTGAATTGCGCGAAGCTTGGCAAGAAAAACATCGTGGCCGTGGGAACCACAACCATGAAAGCCATCGAGTCGTCAGTCACCATTGCAGGGACTCTGAAACCCTTCAGGGGCTGGAGCAACCGATTCATCTTCCCGCCCTATGAATTCAGCATTGCGAATGCCATGATCACCAACTTCCAGCTGCCGCAATCTCCCATGATGATGATGGTAGCTGCTTTTGCGGGATATGATTTCCTGATGGAAGCGTACCGTATCGGCATTGAGAAGAAGTACAAATTTTTTACTTATGGCAACCCAATGCTAATCCTTTAACCTCTCATCTCCCGGTCCTTGTCAGAAAATTGTGCCATAATAGCCGCAGGCGGAAGCGGTATCCGCATGAACAGCGATGTTCCGAAACAGTTCCTCCTGCTGGCGGGAGAGCCTGTGCTGATGCACGCCATCCGCATCTTTCACCTGTTCGATCCGGAAATGCCATTGCTTGTTGTGCTTCCTGAAAGCCATATTCCTTTCTGGGAACAACTTTGCCGTAAACATTCATTCACCATCCCCCATACAGTTGTCAGAGGGGGGAATACCCGTTTTAATTCCGTCAAGAATGCCTTGGAACAGACCGGAGGGAAAGGGCTTGTGGCGATTCATGATGGCGTGAGGCCGCTGGTCTCAAAGGATACGGTGAAACGCACCTTTGAGGAAGCGGGAAAAAGCGGCAATGCCATTCCCGTGATCCGGATGAAGGAAACAATCCGGGAGAGCGACCCGGAAGGCAACAGGGAAATTCCGCGTGAGTACCTGAGAATCGTGCAGACGCCACAGGTATTCAAGACAGAGCTGATCAAAAGAGCATATGAATCGGCCACTCACGAGGATTTTACCGATGATGCCACCGTGCTGGAAACATCAGGGGAGACCATTCACCTCGTGGAAGGGAATGTGGAAAACATCAAGATCACCACTCCTTTCGACCTGATCTGCGCGGAAGCTATTCTCGGCTATTCCGCTTCAGGGGGATGATCTTTCTTCCTTTCCATTCATAGGGCAGTACATTCCCAAGGATCCCTATCAATGACACATAGCCCAGGTCAAGAAGCTGTACAAGGGGGTAGAGGTACAGAAATCTTTTTCCACCCGTAAGTGTCATGATCCTGTATACAGGAGGGAATTCAAACAACATTTTCAGTCCCAGCAGGCAGGATGAAAAGAGTAAAAATTGCGGAATAAAAATCCCGGTGACCAGGGTTGAGAGAAGCAGAAAGTTAAAAAGCCATACCAGCACCGATATGGCCATTATACGAGGATCGGTATAACCACGGCTCTTTGAGACCCAGCGCAAGCGCTGGTTGAAAAACCGACCCGGCAATCGTTCCGGTTTTGTCGAGACGACGGCTTCTTTTGCGAACAAATATTTTATTGATCCCGGGCCATAGTTTTTCCTGATCCTTATCATCAGGAAGAGATCATCCCCGGAAGGGTACTGCATGCCATCTGATGAATCCATTGTACCAAGCCATGCTTTCCGGGTAAAGGCCAGATTGGCACCGTTGCACATGAGGGGAAACCCGGCATTGCACGAACCAGCTGTTGCAGCCATGAGCCCTGAAAATTCAATGACCTGCAGCCGTTCAAAGAAAGAGGCTGCCTCATGAAATGCAACCGGCCCTATGATCATCTCAGGATGATCCTGTTCATAAAAGCCGGCTATGGAAGATATCCATCCCGGATCTGACCGGGTGTCGGCATCGGTGGTGATGATGAGTTCGCCGGCGGTTGCCCCGATTCCTGACGAGATGGAATATTTTTTAAATGCCTGGTTCCCGGTTGCGCCGGCCGGTATCACCCTGAGGTTCATTAAAGGATGTGTCGCTGAAAAATCAATGACCCGCCTTTCCGTCTGATCTTCGGAATGATCATTTACCACTATGACTTCCAGGAGCCCAGGAGGATAATCCTGGCGTTCCAGGTCGGTGAGACAATTCAAGATATTATTTTCTTCATTCCTCGCCGGGATGATAATGCTGACCTTTGTCACAGGCTGGCCGCCAGGCCTGGTAAACCGTTTTAGCCGGAATATGCCGAGACCGATTAAAAAGATGATAAAAAAATAAAGGATTGAGATAATCAAAAAAACACTGCAAAAGATTGTAAACGCTGTCATAGATTCCAGTTAGTTTACCTGTGAATTTTTGCGGAAGAATTTCAGTCGGAAAACAAAGAATGTCCCTATGAATGCGGGAATAGCGAGATTAATAATCCAGAGCAGGGTGGCCGCCGAAAGGATTCCAATCAAGACCAGATCCGGCAAGTTTACCGAATGGTTGAAATAGATCCCGAAAAAATATATGGCAACGGAATTCCTGACTCCCAATTCGGTCAATGCGACTGTAGGCACTATTGCCAGGACTAAAAAGATCAGGGAGGTGATGATGATGCCATCATAGAATGCGACCGGTACAGAGAAGATCTTCAACAGCAGGAGGAATTGGCTTGTAAAAACGAGATAACGCAGGAAACTCATCATGATCACATAGACCATATCACGTGGTCTGAACCCGGAAAAGATAGCCAGATGCTTCCTGAATTTTTTCAGTCTTGAACGGAGCAGCTTATCGCGCAGGACAGACAGAAACTGAACATTTAAAATGAGGAAGAGAAGAAGCAGGTTAATCAGGATGACCAGAAAAACAATTCCAATAAATACAGTTCCGGAAAAAAAACTACTACTGTTCATGAATCTTGGTACAAAAACCAGCATTGCCAAAGTTCCGGTGAATATAGTTATGAACAACTGGCTCATACTGCCCAGGATGGTGATTAGAATTCCGTCAACATGACTGGCTTTGTCGAGAATAAATGCCCTGCCTACATATTCACCCGTGCGGTTCGGAGTGAAAAAACTGATGGATATCCCTGCAAAAACGGCCTGAAGAGAACGGGGGAAAGTTACATGTTCTATCTTCCTGATCATAAAACGCCACTTCATCGATTCAATTCCCCAATTTACCAGCATTAACAAGACCACGATAAAAAGAAAGTTTTTTACCTGCGGTTTCTCCAGCAGGCTGATAAACTGGTTATATTGTTGATGCCAGTCTTTGCCATAAAAGATCTTCCAGTAAAGAAATCCATAAGTAGATGCCAGGATGAGAATCCTGAGCAGTATGTTGCAGGTTTTCTTTAATTTTGTCTTCATCCTATCAAAAAGAATTGACAAATCGAATCATTATAGGCATCGATCCGGGAACAAATATAATGGGTTACGGGATCATCGAAATCACCGGGGGAAAGATACATCTTTTATCGCTTGGTGTGTTAAAGTTAAACAAAGTTGAAAGCCATAACCTTAAACTGAAAAATATTTTTGAAAGAACTTTTTCCCTGATTGAGCAGTACCACCCGGATGAGCTGGCCATTGAAGCACCGTTTTATGGAAAGAATGTACAATCGATGCTGAAGCTTGGCAGGGCGCAGGGAGTAGCGATCGCCGCTGCTTTGTCGCGATCAGTGCCTGTCTTTGAATATTCACCGAAAAAAGTCAAGCAATCCATTACCGGAAAAGGAAATGCCTCAAAGGAACAAGTAGCAGCCATGCTTCAGACGTTACTGAGTTTTAAAGGAATGCCGAAATACCTGGATGCGACCGACGGGCTTGCCGTTGCCATGTGTCATTACTATCAGCGGAATGCAATTTCAGAAAAGAAAAGTTATTCAGGCTGGAATGCTTTTCTGGCTGAAAATCCCGAACGGAAAGTATAAAGATCTTACATTAATTTCTGATAGACCATCCACCACCGATCGGGAATATCGTTGGTGCAGGCGGTCTGGTAGTCCTGGTAAGAACAAGGAACCAGGTAATGACGCTGGTACTTGATGCGCTGTTCCGATTGCAATGGAATCTCCATCCACCACCTGTCAGTCTTTTTGCTCTTGTAAAATGTGAGTTCTTCCTTGTGATCAGTGATCGCGACGCGGTAACGGATATAGTCATCGTCATTCTTAAAAGGAAAATCATGAGGACGGCTATAGAATCCATCTATGAAGTACCAGATCATCTGTGCCACCAGTTGTGCTGTCTGACCATTCCGGTCGAATTGGGGATTTGTCTCATAAAAGCCTATCGATGTAAGCTTGTCGCTCAATCCCGCATAGCGTATCACCTGGCAGATCTCTTCACCGTAGAAACCATTTGGCGTGGCATTGGCGTTGCCGGGGGCATCTGCTGACCTGACGCATGATATATCCACAGATATCAGGTCGGCATTCCTGACGACAGGTTCCGCTTCTTCAATATTTTCCCTTAACAATCCGAGACGGTATACATCGAACATCAGGTTTTTCATGAGTTTCAGGGCATCCTGGTCGACAAAATAGGTCTGGTAGCCCAAGTTTGCATAGTTGAAAAGATAATTGGGCTGATGCAGGATGATGTTGCTCAGAAAAGAGCGTGAAGTAACTTCCTCTGCCGAGATGCCCAGGTCAAACATGGAATCAATGGAGACGATATTGATGATCAGCCCAAGATTCTGGTAGGCCTGATAATTTGCATAGGTAAGATCCTGGCTGCCGCCGATGATGACGGGGACAATGTTCTTATCCAGCATCTCTGCAACAACGGAAGAAAGAGCGAAATAGGTATCCGAAACCTGAAATCCCGCTTTGATGTTGCCAAGGTCGACGATCTTTGGCTCGAAAGTCCCCGGGAACAGGTTGTAGAGGTGTTTCCTGACATAGTCGGGTGCAAGGGCACACCCTTCATTGTTAAATGAATTCCTATCTTCTTTAACGCCAATCAATGCGATATTGGCTTCAAGATAATCGGGAAACTCGCCGGGATTAACAAATGCAGTTATCTTATCTCCCATACGGGGCTGTCCTGAGGACTCAGCGATATAGCCGGTATCAACGGGCTCAAATAATTCAGAAATATCCATACATTTGATTAAAACGGATCAAATTTACTTCTTTTTCCGGGATGTCCTGCCCGGTTTGGAAGGTTCTGTTTCTTTTACTATGGAAAGGCAGTCCTGCAGCGTTAATTCATTGGGGTCTTTGCTTTTGGGTATCTTATAAATCTGTTTCTTATAAGAGATATAAGCGCCATACCTTCCATTCATAATCTTCATCTCCGCATCTCCGGGAAATGACCGGATGATCTTTTCCGCTTCTTTTTTTCGTTTTTCAGTTATAAGCTCAATTGCTCTTTTCAGTTCTATTGCCAGGGGATCATCCGTTTTTGAGAGTGAGTAGAATGCTGATTTATGGCGGATATACGGTCCAAAGCGCCCGGTTGAAACGATCACTTCCGAATCCTCATAGGTGCCGATGGTCCTGGGTAATTTAAAAAGGTCCAGCGCCTCCCCGAGGGTTATGGTATCGATACTCTGACCTTTTTTCAGAGATGCAAACCTTGGCTTATTTTCAGGATCGCTATCACCAAGCTGCACCATCGGGCCATACCGGCCGATCCTGACAAACAAGTTTTCACCGCTCACCGGATCTTTGCCAAGAAGTTTTTCACCGCTTACTTTTTTTGAAGTTTCAAGTGCATCTTCAATCTGGGCATGGAAGGGGTAATAAAAATCATTGATCATTTTGTTCCAGACCAGGTGGCCTTTGGCGATCTCATCAAATTCCTCCTCCACGCTGGCTGTAAAATTATAATCGAGGATATTTACAAAATACTGCATTAAGAAGCTATTAACAAGGTTACCAATATCGGTAGGGAAAAGCTTGGCTTTTTCATAGCCGGTATTTTCCGTTTTTGTTTCTTCGGTCAGGGACTTGTCTTTCAGCCTGATCAGGGAATATTGGCGTACCAAACCAGGCCGGTCTTCCTTTATCACATATTCACGTTTCTGGATAGTAGAGATGGTAGGAGCATAAGTGGATGGACGGCCGATGCCCAGTTCTTCCAGTTTTTTAACGAGGCTTGCTTCTGTGTATCTTGGGGGATGCTGTGTGAATTTTTGCTGTGCGACGATCTCCTGTGCAATCATTTTATCACCATTAGCAACAGGTGGCAGGAGTCCTTCCTGGTTGTCATCTTCGTCATCATCTTTTGATTCCATATATACTTTCAGGAACCCGTCGAATTTGATCACTTCGCCTTTTGCGATAAACTTTTCCCTTGCATTTGAGATCCCGATTGTGACGCTGGTCTTTTCAAGGATGGCATCACTCATCTGGGATGCGATGGTCCGTTTCCAGATAAGGTCGTAAAGCCGTTTCTGTGAATTGTCGCCTTCAATATTCCTGTTATTAAGGTAGGTAGGCCTGATGGCTTCATGTGCCTCCTGGGCACCTTTGGTCCTGGTAGTATATTGCCGGGTCTTCACATATTCATTGCCAAATGAGCGTGTAATTTCCTCTTTTGCCATAGCCAGGGCCATCCTGGAGAGATTCACTGAGTCGGTACGCATGTAAGTGATCTTCCCCAATTCATAGAGCTGTTGTGCAACACGCATCGTGTTGGCGACGGAAAAGCCAAGTTTCCTACTGGCTTCCTGTTGCAGGGTAGAAGTAGTAAAAGGAGGAGCAGGCGATTTTTTAGCAGGTTTTATGTCGATGTCTTCTACTTCAAACAAGGCAGTTTTGCATTTTTCAAGAAATGCGATTGCCTCTTGCTTCGCATTGAACTTTTTGTTCAGCTCGGCAATTATCTTCGATCTTTTCTTCTCATTATCCAGCAGAAAATCGGCCTGGACACGATAGGAGGATCCTTCTTCAAAGTTGCGGATCTCCTCTTCCCTCTCTGCAATCAAGCGAACAGCTATAGACTGTACCCTTCCGGCAGACAAGGCGGGTTTTATTTTTTTCCAGAGAAGGGGGGAAAGTTCAAATCCTACCAGCCGATCCAGGACTCTCCTGGCCTGCTGTGCATCCACGAGGTTTTTATCGATCTTCCTGGGATGTTCAATAGCTTCGGAGATTGCTGTTTTTGTAATTTCATGAAAAACGATCCTCTTTGTCCTCGATTCATCCAGGTCGAGGGCTGATACGAGGTGCCATGCTATGGCTTCCCCTTCACGGTCCTCATCAGATGCCAGCCATATTGTCTCTGAATCGGCTGCCTTTTTTTTCAGTTCAGATACGACTTTTTTCTTATCCGGTGAGATGATATAAACAGGAAGAAATCCATGCTCAATATCCACGCCGAGGTCTTTTTTCGCTAGGTCCCTGACATGTCCGAAACAGGATTTTACCGTGTATTCTTTCCCAAGGAATCCTTCTATGGTTCTAGCTTTTGCAGGAGACTCAACAATCACAAGATTTTTAGTCATTTCAGGAAATTAGTTGAAACTTTGAAAACCGGGCACAAAAGTAAAACAATTCCCGATTCAAATCACTTTAAGGAATTCCTGACCGGGAAATTGAAAAGACCCCCTGATTATTCTGTTTACCTTTGTGCACTTCTTTAAGGTTAATCCGGGAGCCGGGGAAAGGTAATATTGACAAGGGATGAAAAATAAAAAATTCTTTATTGAAACTTATGGGTGCCAGATGAATTTTTCTGACAGTGAAATTGTTGCATCGGTACTTGAAGCAGAAGGTTTTGAAAGCACGAAAGAACTCCGGGATGCAGATGTGATCTTAATCAATACCTGTTCGATACGGGATCATGCAGAACAACGGGTATGGAAAAGATTAGAATACATGCAGTCTCTGAAGAAAAAAAGACCTCAGCTGATCATCGGAATGCTGGGATGCATGGCGGAACGCCTGAAGAAACAATTACTCGAAGAAGAAAAGATACTCGATCTTATTGCAGGACCAGATTCTTACCGTGACCTGCCGCGGTTGATGGCTGAAGTGGATTCAGGCAGGAAAGCCATAAATACACTGCTTTCAATTGATGAAACCTATGCAGATATTTCCCCGGTACGTTATCATTCAAATGGAATAACTGCTTTCATTTCCATCATGCGCGGCTGCGAGAATTATTGTGCATACTGTGTAGTGCCTAATGTAAGGGGTAAGGAAAGAAGCCGGGATGTTAATTCGATCGTGCAGGAGGCCGGAATCCTTTATCAGAGTGGTTTCAGGGAAGTGACCCTGCTGGGGCAGAATGTCAACTCCTATAACTGGAAACAGGATGGGATTAAAACAGTATTTGCAGGGCTCCTGGAAAAAATTGCCGGCATAAACCCCTTATTAAGGATCCGTTTTGCCACTTCGCATCCAAAAGACCTTTCCGATGAACTGCTGCAAACGATGGGCCGTCATGAGAATATCTGCAAGGCCATTCATCTCCCGGTGCAATCGGGCAGCACCTTTATCCTGGAACATATGAACCGGGGATATACGCGCGAGCAGTACCTTGAGCGTGTCGCGGCTATCCGGCATTTCCTTCCGGGCTGTGCCATATCGACCGACATTATTGCAGGATTCTGTGACGAATCAGAAGAAGATCATGAAGAAACATTATCCCTGATGCAACAGGTGGGATTTGATTATGCATTTATGTTCCGTTATTCAGAAAGACCCGATACCCTGGCAGCAGAACGTTACCAGGACAATGTCCCCGGCGAGGTGAAAGACAGGAGACTACGGGAGATCATTGGTCTTCAACAGAAACTTTCCTACCAGAGCAACAAAAATGATGTCGGGAAAACCTTTGAGGTGCTGATCGAAGGCTATTCAAAACGGTCAGATGCCTGGTTTTCAGGCCGGAATTCACAGAATAAAGTAGTAATATTCCCTGTTACCCGGAATCATACAGGAGAATATGTTCAGGTTACAATTGACCGTTTTACATCGGCAACATTAATCGGTGAAGTAGTACACTGACGGCAAGCAGGCCTACCTACGGGAGGCAGGCCTACCTGTGGCAGGCAGGGTTACGGGAATTCTTGTATATTGGAATATGCGAATAGGGGAATCCGAGAATCCGGGGATGAGGTGAAAATCCTAAGACGGAAAAATAGCTAATTACCAGATACAGAGCAGCAAAATATTATTTAGCCATTATTTAGATTGATCTTTCATTTTAATAAAAAGGTTTAACTTTGCCTTGTGATCAGTTGAAAATATCCCCTTTTTTGATAGAAATTTTCGATTAAATTGAAGCATTTTCCTGAAATTCTGCATGGTTCTACGAAATAATATTTATGAAGAAGATTAACTCTTTTTTAGGTTCTCAACTGTTTCTGATTAGTCTGTCACTTGTTTTTTTAAGTTCGTGCGTAACACAGAAACAAGTTAAGTATCTTCAACGAAAACAACAAAACGATACAACCTCGTCTTATCGCAACCCGAGGACTTCAGATTATAAAATCCAGTCCCATGATAACCTGTACATCAAAGTTTTTAACCTGGATGAAAAATCATATTTCTATTTTAACAAGAACACAAATACTTCAGGAAATAGTTCAGGAAGCTCAGACATGGGTTTTTACCTTGATAGTTATGTTGTAAACGATTCCGGTTATATTGATTTTCCACTGATCGGAAAAATTTTTGTAAAAGACTTGAAAATTGATGAAGCAAAAAACTTAGTCCAATCCCTGATCAATGAATATCTGAAAGATGTCATAGTAACCTTGAAGCTTGTGAGCTTTAACGTCACTGTTCTTGGAGAAGTCAAAATGCCTGGAGTCCACAAATTTTACCAGGATAAGCTTAATATTTTTGAGGCAATCTCACTTGCAGGTGATCTGACTGAATTTGCCAATCGCCAGAGAGTCGCGTTGATAAGGCAAACAAAAGATGGTTCTCGTGTAATTTACATTAACCTGAATAGCATTGATATACTACGTTCGCAATATTATTACCTGGAGCCTAATGATATTCTATACTTCGCTCCATTGGGGATCAAACGATGGGGATCAGAAACTTTCCCATGGGCAACGGTTTTCACTGTTATTTCGACTGCACTGTTGTTGATTGATTATTTCCGTTATTACAAATAAACTAAGAGCAATGGAAGAGAACTTTCAGACAAGTGACCATCAGCAATCAGTAGATTTTAAAGAGATCTTTTTCAAATTATTAAGATACTGGTACGTTTTTATCCTGGTCCTTTTCGTGGCACTGTTAATTGCATTTTTCTTCAATAAATATTCACGACGGGAGTATGAAGTATCAACCACTGTTCTTGAAAAAGACTTATCCGGGAGAAATATCAATCCATCGGATATCCTCGGATTCGGCATGGATTTCAGAAACCAGAATGTACAGAATGAAATTGGTATCCTGGCATCGCATAGCATAATATACCGTACCATTTCCAAGATTGGTTTTGAAGTCTCTTATTATTCTGATGAGAAATTTGTCACTACGGAACTTTATACAAAGTCGCCCTTCATTGTAGAGCTTGACCGTAACTTTCCTCAACCATTTAATTTACGGTTTAATATTACGATTTTATCGAAAAATCAGTACACACTTGAAGTAAATGAAGAGAATGTACGTTTTTACGATTATACAAAAGGCGTGGTCCTTGACAGGAATCCTGTAACAATCAATTATAATCAGACTCTTTCGTTTGGGAAAGAAGTTATTTCACCTTATTTTAAATTTAAAATCGTTTTAAACAATACATTCGATCCAGAAAAAGATATTAACCGGACCCTGCAATTTAAATTGAGGGATTATGAAGGCTTGGTGAATGAATTCAGAGGATATAAAATTGAACGTATAGATAAAGAATCCAGTATACTGCAAATCAAGATCACCGGTGGAAATGTTGACAAACTTGCTGATTTCTTAAATGCTTTGACAAATGAATACATTGATGAAGGACTGGAAAAAAAGAATCTGGTCAGCATCCGTACCATTAATTTTATAGACAACGAATTGAGAGAAATTTCAGATTCCCTTTATCTTTCTGAAAAAGAGCTTCAGGAATTCAAGTCCCAAAACGGGATGTTAAACCTGGACGAAACATCCAAGCAAATCTTTGAGAACGTAGACAAATTGCAAGAAGAAAAAGCCAAACTTATAATTCAATCAAAATATTTAACAAATCTGAAAGAATACGTTGAAAAAAATAAAAAATTAGACGAATTGATTATTCCTTCAGCCATGGGCGTTGAGGATGCTTTGCTGAATCAACTTACAATGGAGTTGACAAAACTGTACACAACAAAAATAGAAGCAACGCAATACTCAAAAGAAAAAAACCCATCAATGAAAGCGTTGGATATCGAAATCAATTCTACAAAAAATGCCATCTTTCAAACCATCAATAATGCCATCAAGACCAATGATATTGCATTAAAAGATCTGGACCAAAGAAGTAATGTCATTTTTTCCAAGGTCAATCAACTTCCAGAGAAACAACGGGTTCTTATCGGCATTGAACGGAAATTCAAACTAACAGATGCTATTTATACATTCATGTTGCAAAAGAGGACTGAAGCCCAGATCACGCAGGCATCCAATCTTCCTGACAATGAAGTCCTGGATAAAGCAAATCCGGAAGAAAACAACCTTATCTATCCCAAGATCAGTACAAATTATATGATTGCCCTGCTCTTAGGATTGATCATTCCTGTTGTTTTTATTCTCGGGAAAGATTACCTGAACGACAAGATTGTGCAGCGGGAAGATATAGAAAAAATTACTTCCATTCCCATTGTCGGTCATGTTATTCACTCCGAGAAAGAAAGTAAAATTGTCGTTGTGGATTTCCCAAAATCAGCCATTGCAGAATCGTTCCGGGCGATCCGGACTAACCTGCAATACTTCCTTCAGGGGAAAGAAAAACAGACCATTCTTATTACCTCTGATATGGTACGCGCCGGAAAAACATTCTGTTCCATCAATCTGGCTTCTATTTTTGCCATGTATGGTAAAAAAACATTACTGATGGGTTTTGACCTTCGCAAACCCAGAATTTACCAGGATTTTGGTCTTTCAAACGAGGAGGGGATCAGTTCTTATCTGATCAACAAAAGCACTATTGAAGGCATCATCCAGAAATCGGGCTTGGATAACCTTGATATTATTATGTCCGGGCCTGTTCCTCCAAACCCTTCAGAACTAATTGCTTCGGGGAAGACAGCAACAATGTTTACTCTTCTGAAGGAAATGTATGATTTTATCATCATGGATACCCCGCCGATAGGGCTTGTCACCGATGCCTTCCTGCTGATGAAGTATACCGATGTCAACCTGATGCTGGCCAGACAGAATTTTACATATAAAAAGGTATTTACTTCTATTGTCCGCGACATGGAGCAACGTAAATTGCCGAACCTTGCTATTCTCATTAATGATGTGAGACTTACGAGGAGCGCATATGGATATGGGTACGGATATAGTTATGGTTATGGTTATGGTTATGGGTATGGTTATGGGTACGGGTATGGGTATGGATATTATTCAGAAGACCGGAAGACAAAGAAAAAATCTATATTAAAAAGAATTTTTGGAAGATCGTAGTGTACCATATACCTCATCCTGATAAATGCCAGGAAAAGAGTGACAGGGCAGACGCATCGTCATGGCTATATCACATCCCTTCCCGAGATCCCGCTATCATCGTCTGAATTAATAAGATAAATCTATAGAGATGAGCCGCAACCTTATCCTTATCGAGGAATCAACTACCTAAATTATAGATGCCGGAATGATTCTTTAATGATAAAGTCCCCACAATAAATGCTTGAAAACAGAGTTAATCAAAATATTCAAATCCCAGGTTCTTCTTAACAGTAAACATGATACCAATACGAACTTCCTTTATCACATTATCCTTTATTCTTTTTACAATAACAGGCTTTACGCAGACAACCGGCATCGGCCAGTGGAGGGAGCACCTGCCGTATTCCCAATGCATAGCCGTTAAGGAAGCAGGCAGCCGGATTTATTGTGCCACGCCGTATTCCATCTTTTATTATGATAAAGAAGATAACAGTATTCAGCGAATCAGTAAAATAAACGGCCTTTCTGATATCGGGATTTCGGCCATGAACTATAGTGCGGCATATAACACCGTGGTGATCGCATATACGGATGCAAATATCGATCTTATCAAGAACAATACTTTTGTTAATATGCCGGATATCAAACGTTCTTCTATTCTGGGAAATAAAACCATCAATGATATTTATTTCATCGGCCAATATGCCTATCTTTCCTGTGGTTTTGGCATTGTGGTACTGGATATGGTCAAAGAGGAAATCCATGACACTTATTACATTGGAGCCAACGGAGGCCAGGTAAACGTGCTCGGACTGACAAAAGATGATCAGGATACCCTTTATGCTGCAACGCAGAATGGAGTTTATTTTGCATATGCAAATAATGCCAATCTTGCTAATTATCAGTCATGGACAAAAGATTCAAGATTAAACACTGTGGACGAATACGACCACATTATCACGTTCAATGGGCAGGTTGTCGTAAGCCAATACCAGACAAGTCCACCTGGGGATAGTATCTATCGTCATTCCAATGGACAATGGTCAAGATGGAACCTGGACGTTTATGCTCAGGTTCAGCACTTTGAATCGACTTACAATAAACTTGTCATTTCTTTTAGTTCCTTTGTGAAATTTTATGATCAGAATTTTGACATCATTAATGGAATTTATAATTATCCCGGAGGTACTCCCAGTCCTTCAGATGCCATTTTTGATAATAGCGGACTGATCTGGATAGCAGACAACAATGCCGGGCTGGTTTCTTTGACCATGTCCGGAGGTTATTCTCCGGTAAGCATCAGCGGACCCCTTAGTTCCCTTGTGTTTGCCATCACTGCATTTGGAAACGATGTTTATGTGGTTCCGGGAGGAAGGGATCTCAGTTATACTCCCAACTACTACCCCCCTGCAATTTATCATTACGATGGCTCTGCCTGGATCAATATAACAAGATCTACCGATCCCGGGTTGGATGTTCCCTGGGATCTTTCAACAATAACTGTTGATCCAAGTGATTCGAAAAGGATTTATTCCGGTGCATTTCCAGGTGGGCTGGTAGAATTATACGACGGAAAAGTGGTAAATCGTTTTGGAGTTTGGAACAGCACACTCGGATACCATGTTTTTTCAGATACCGGCGACGTCAGGGTCAACGGTACTGCCTTCGATAGTGACGGGAACCTTTGGGTTGCAGTTTCGGGCAACAACACTTGCATCTCGCGATATTGCAGGAGCTGTTCAGCATCATCGCAGTGGACTGGATATAATGTGCCCATTATACAGCAGGATGACCTCGGCCAGATGATCATAGACAACAGTAACCAGAAATGGATAATAACAAGGATCACCGGTTCGATAACAAGTTCATTACTGGTCTTTAAAGAGGATGCCACAAATCCTGCTAACAGCCAATCCATTCTACTCAGCCAGCAGGCAGGCAACGGAAATATCCCGGGACAATATGTTTATGCGATGGCAGTGGATAAAAACGGTGAGGTATGGGTTGGAACTGAAGCAGGGATTGGTGTTTTCTTTAACCCTGAAAATATTTTTACAGGCCAGAATTTTGATGCCCAACAGATTCTTGTCCAGCAAGGGCTCTATGTTCAGTACCTTATGGAAAATGAACAAGTCACAGCAATTGCCGTTGACGGAGCCAACCGTAAATGGATCGGCTCACAGGGCGGAGGGTTATATCTTTTTTCAGCGGATGGAACACAACAGATTTATCATTTTACAACTGATAATAGTCCGCTTTTTTCCAACAATATTCTGGGGCTGGCAATAGATCCTGAAACCGGAGAAGTATTTATCGGTACTGACCAGGGGCTTATTTCATATAAAGGAACAGCCACGGAAGGGGGCGAAAGTTTTTCCAACGTCTATGCTTATCCCAATCCCGTTAGAGAAGATTATAACGGGTTAATAGGGATCAAAGGTCTTGTCAGCAATGCCCAGGTCCGAATAACCGATATTGCCGGAAATCTTATTTTTTCCACAGTGGCCAACGGAGGTCTAGCCATCTGGGATGGAAGGGACTTCGGCGGGAGAAAAGCGAAAAGCGGGGTTTACCTGGTTTATGCCGGTAATGGTACCGGATCCGAGAAAATCGTGACCAAAATTCTTATTATTCACTGATGCTTCACCAGACCAGGGGAATCGCCTTACATGCAACTAAATTCTCGGAGACCAGCTATGTTGTAAAAATCTACACCGAGTTATTCGGACTTCAGTCCTATCTTGTAAGGGGGGTCCGGAAACAAAATGCAAAGATTAAACCAGGTCTTTTCCAGCCCCTGACGCTTCTTGATCTTGTGGTTTATCACAAGGAAAAATCTTCTCTTCAGAACTTAAAGGAGGCAAGTTATTCACATTCTTATAAGTCCATCCCATTCGATATAAAGAAAAGTTCAATAGCGCTTTTTCTTAACGAACTTATTTACAAAACGATTCACGAAGAAGATCCGCACCCTGAACTCTTTTCATTTCTTTACTCAAGTTGTATCAACCTTGATGCTGCCACTGACAATTTTGCGCTTTTTCATCTGGTTTTTTCCCTTCAGCTTACCCGCTATCTTGGTTGTATGCCACAGTTAAATTATTCAGAAAAATTGCCTTTTCTGAACTTGCGGGAAGGGGTCTTCCAGGCAAATGCTCCTGATCACCATGATTTCCTGGGTCCCGCGATGAGCCGACTTTTCTTCCAACTTTTAATTACCGCGGAAAATACCAATCCTTCTTTACGGATGCCTGCAAAAACCAGGGATAAATTACTAGAAACGATCCTTATTTATTACCGGCTACATGTTCCGGGATTCAGGGAAATTCAATCCCATCATGTACTGCATACCATACTGGGATAAGCCTTTACATTCAAGTTTTCTTTATCTTTGCCCAAAATAAGAAACTATGTCACAGGTATTGAGCGAGCAGGAAATGATACGCCGCAACTCATTAAATGAACTTTTACATTTAGGGATCAATCCTTACCCGGCGGAGACGTTTGAGGTCACTGCTCATGCGGAAGAAATGAAAAAGAAATTTGCAGAGGACCCATCGCTTTTTCAGGATGTCAGCCTTGCCGGAAGAATCATGAGCAGGAGGATCATGGGAGCGGCTTCTTTTGTTGAGATCCAGGATTCCACCGGCCGTATCCAGTTATATGTGAAACGGGACGATATCTGTGCCGGGGAGGATAAGACATTTTACAATACTTTTTTTAAAAAATTACTCGACATCGGGGATATCATTGGTGTGAAAGGTTTTGTTTTCAGAACACAAATGGGGGAGATCACTCTTCATGTAAAATCCCTGGTTCTTCTTTGTAAATCGTTGCGTCCGCTTCCAGTCGTAAAGGAAAAAGAGAATGCTGTTTTCGATGCTTTTACTGATCCTGAACAACGTTATCGCCAGCGTTATGTCGATCTGATCGTTAATCCACAGGTACGGGAGATCTTCCAGAAACGGGCCATTCTGATCAATTCCATGCGTTCATTCCTGAATCTTCATCATTATCTTGAGGTGGAGACCCCGATCCTGCAACCTTTATATGGGGGTGCAGCAGCACGGCCTTTTACCACTTATCACAATGCACTCGACACTACACTTTACCTGCGTATTGCCAATGAGCTCTACTTAAAACGGCTGATCGTAGGGGGTTACGATGGTGTGTACGAGTTTTCAAAGGATTTCCGCAATGAAGGCATGGACCGGTATCATAATCCCGAGTTCACCCAGATGGAATTATATGTCGCTTATAAGGATTATGAATGGATGATGAACCTGGTAGAAGAAATGGTTGAAAAGATCGCCATCGACCTGCATAAGACGACACAAGTTTTGGTGGGAGATAATATGATTGATTTCAAGCGGCCATGGAAGCGATTTACGATGTATGAGGTAATCCAGCATTATACGGGCATCGATATTTCAGGAAAAACCGAACAAGAGCTGGTCACTCTTGCAAAAGACCTTGAAGTACCAGTTGACCCGACCATGGGCAAAGGAAAAATTATCGACCAGATCTTCGCCGTAAAATGCGAGCCTAACCTGATCCAACCGACTTTTATCACAGATTATCCAGTTGAAATGTCACCGCTGGCAAAGAAACACAGGACCAAAGAAGGTTTGGTGGAACGGTTCGAGGCTATTTGTAACGGCAAAGAGATCTGTAATGCGTTCTCGGAACTCAACGATCCTGTCGATCAGCGCGAAAGGTTTGAATCACAGGTTGAATTAGGAAAACGAGGAGATATGGAATCGATGGTGCTCGATGAAGATTTTCTGCGTTCACTGGAATTTGGAATGCCACCGACGGCAGGGATGGGCATTGGAATAGATCGTCTTACAATGATCATGACCAATTCAAACTCCATTCAGGATGTACTGTTCTTCCCTCAGATGAGGCCTGAAAAAAGATCGACCTGAAATGAACAGAAAAGTCAGTGTAGCCCGCTTATCGGTTCTGTCAAATTCACTGCTGATAGCGCTCAAATTAATCGTTGGCGTGCTGAGTGGTTCCGTCAGTATCCTGTCTGAAGCCATTCATTCTTTTATGGACCTCCTGGCAGCTGTCATCTCATTTTTTTCCGTGAAGATATCTGATACACCTGCAGATAACCGTCATCCTTACGGCCATGGGAAATTTGAAAATATATCAGGCGTAACTGAAGCCATTCTGATCTTTATTGCATCGGGATGGATAATTTTTAAAGCGGCGAGAAGGATACTTCATCCATATACAATTGAAAAGATCAGCTTGGGTATCATCGTAATGACGATTTCGGCAATCGTGAATTTTTTTGTCTCGAGGATGATTTACAAAGAAGCTAAATCAACAGATTCCATTGCGCTGGAGGCCGATGCACTTCACCTAAAGGTAGACGTCTATACCTCATTGGGTGTCGCCATCGGTCTATTTCTGATGCTTCTTCTGGGTCATTTCATCAACAGTCCGCTGATCCGTTATATTGACCCTGTCATTGCCATTCTTGTTGCACTGCTCATTCTCCGGGAATCCTTCATCCTGTTTAAAAAAGCTTATGCCCCCCTTGTGGATGAAGCCCTTTCTGATGAAGAAGTGAACCATATAATGACGCTTATCGGCAGCTATTGCTCCGGGACAATTAATTACCACGGGTTGCGTACACGAAGAGCGGGGAATTACAAGTATATTGATTTTCATCTTAATGTACCGGAAGCACTTAGCGTTAAAGAAGCCCATGATCTTTGTGATGCCATTGAAGAAGATATTAAAAAGATCATGGATCATACAGAGGTGACAATTCATGTTGAAGGTATTTAGTGTCTTTAATTAACAATGGACTGTTGATCATTTTTATTCCCGTTGTCAACTCGTACAGGTTTATCTTTTAAATTTGCAAATAGCTGTTTAATAAATGATTCATTCTGATAACATGGTTGAAAGGAAAATTCTGATCCTGGTTTTATTACTTCTGTCTTTTGTTCTCCGGGCGCAGGAACCTGCTCAACCTGATTCTGCTAATGCAAAAAGATCTTTCGTGGAAAATGATCCTGTCGCCTCCATGCTTGACAGTCTTGCACAGCTGAAAATATTTGAGAATTCCAAATTCCTGAAAGCCGGTACCATTGAGTATTCGGACACCATTAATACCGGTGAAATTCCTTATTTTCCCGATTCCGTTTATAATGAAAGGATCACGGAGATGAGCCTTCAATCTCCGTTTGAATATGTCTACAATGCAGATGTCAGAAGATTCATCGACCTTTATGCCTTCAAAAAAAGGGGATTAACAGCACGCATTCTCGGATTGTCCCAAATTTACTTCCCTTTGTTTGAAGAACAACTTGATAAATACAACATGCCGCTTGAATTAAAATACCTGGCAGTGATTGAGTCGGCCCTTAACCCGATAGCAAATTCACGTGCAGGAGCCAAGGGATTATGGCAATTTATGTATGGAACCGGAAAAGTATATGGATTAAGAATTTCTTCCTATACCGATGACCGTTTTGATCCTGTCAAATCGACCATTGCAGCTTGCCAGCATCTCAATGATCTCTATGATATATACGGAAACTGGTCGCTGGTCCTGGCTGCCTACAATTCGGGAGCCGGAAATGTGAACAAAGCTATCCGGAGGGCCGGGGGCGCCAAGAACTTTTGGGTCATTCAAAGGTACCTTCCCAGGGAGACCCGTTCATATATTCCCGCCTTCATTGCAGCCAGTTATGTCATGACATATGCTTCGGAACATCGGATTTATCCTGTAGACCCGGGAATCTTTTTTTACGAAATCGATACGGTAACGGTCAGAAACCCTTTGACCTTTGAACAGATCTCAGAAATGCTGCGAATACCATATGATGAAATTCAATTCCTGAATCCTGAATTCAAGCGAGGTGTCATCCCGGCAACACCGGAAATGCCCTATAAATTGAGACTCCGGAGAAATCATATTGGCGATTTCATCAACAATGAAGCTGCCCTATATGCTTATAAGACAAAAGCAGGTATTCAAAAGGATTCACTGATGCTGATGGCGTTGAGAAATAACCGTGAGACCATAGAATATAGGGTGAAAAACGGGGAAACCATGGCGGGAATTGCAAAAAAATTTCATATGAGTATCAGTGAACTAAAATCCTTGAACAATCTTAAAAGAAGTTATGTCAGGCCGAGACAAAACCTTCTTGTTTACACCGTTACTACGACATCTAAATTCCCGGAAAATATCACAACCGCGAAATCTCCGGGTGGCAATTCCGACCCGGAAAATGGGGGGAAAGCCCTTCCTGCGCCATCATCGGGTACAATGATTTATACCGTAAAGCAGGGCGAATGTATGGCCCTTATCGCGCAGAGACATGGCTGCACTGTTCAGAACATTATGAGCTGGAACAACCTCAAAACACAGAATCTCCTGATAGGGCAAAAGCTAAAAATACTCTCTCCCTTTTTTAAAACAGACTCTTCACAAGATCTCAGAACACAATCAACTCCTCATCCTGCCACAACCAACATAAATACCACTTCTAAACCAAAACCCGGATACATTTGGTACACTGTACAACAAGGAGATAATCTCTGGGATATTGCTGAAAAATATGATACTACCGTAGCCGCAATCAAATCCCTGAACAACATCAACAATACTCAGCGTCTCCAGGCCGGACAGAAGATCAAGATAGAACCTGGGAAATAAGTCCGATTTCCAGTCAACCTGGAACATTTTCACATCAGCCTTTAAAGTGAAAAAAATTTTTTATAAAAATGTTCTTTAGATAAAAATTTATATTACTTTTGACCAGTTGGTTAAACTATATGGTTAAACCTAATGGTTAATAAAATTCAAAATACCGAAGAAAGAATCCTGGATGCTGCAAAAACAGTATTTCACCGCAAAGGGTTTGATGGTGCACGAATGCAGGAGATCGCGGATGAAGCCGGAATAAATAAAGCTCTGCTTCATTATTATTTCCGGAGTAAGGAAAACTTATTTGACGCCGTGTTTAAAGCTGCATTCCAGGAAATATTTGCAAGACTTTTCACAACGGTCGAATCAAAAATCTCACTGGAAGAAAAAATAAAAAACCTGATCAATGAATACATTGGATTTCTGCAGAAGAACTCATATATACCTGGTTTTATCCTGGCTGAAATAAACCAGAACCCGGGAAAAATTATTGATGTCTTCAAATCAGCCCCTATACCGCCAACTATGTTATTCGAACGTATGAAAAAAACCTTAAGTGATGAAAAGTTTGAAAAAACAGACGTCAGAGAACTTTTTATCAATATTATTTCTTTGTGTATATTCCCTATTGTTGCCAGGCCAATGCTGCAACAGATCTTTGATTTCTCGGATGAGCAGTTTGATCATTTCATAGAGAAAAGGAAGAAAGAAATTCCACGTTTAATCATGAATACAATCAGAAAAAAATGAAAAAAATATCATTCCTGCTATTATCATTGTTAATCCAGTTAATCGGTTACGGTCAATCTGACACATTGACTATTTTTGATTGCTACCGGCAAGTGGAACAAACATACCCCCTTGCACGGCAATCAGGAATGCTTATAAAATCGAATGAATTGAAAATTAAAAATCTTAATAAAAATTATTTGCCCCAATTAAACCTGAATGGCAGTGCATCTCTTCAATCCGATGTAACGGAATTAAAGCTAAATCTACCTGCACAGTTTTCTTTCATTAAATTCCCGGAAATCAACAGGGACATGTACAAGGTAACCGTCGATGTGAACCAATCGATCTATGACGGCAATGTTACTGGTTATCAGAAAAAGCTGGAGAAATTCAACCTTCAGTCAGACCAAAAAAGCCTCCAGGTTGAAATGTACCAGTTAAAAAGCCAGATCAACCAGGCCTACTTCAGTATTTTAATGCTCCAGGAAAATGAAAAGCTGTTGAACAGTAATAAAAATCAGTTAGAATCGAAACTTAAGGAAGTTAAATCGGCTGTAGCCAACGGGGCCATGCTTGCTTCCAATGCAGATGCTTTGCAAGCGGAGCTTATGAACATCGACCAGCAGCTGATCGAAACCCACAACGACCGGGTTACCGGATTCCAGACACTTTCCGAACTTACCTCCTCCGCAATCTCTGAGAATTCAAAACTTGTCCTTCCGCATGTTCAGATCAGTTCGACGGCATTTGAGGATAACCGGCCCGAATTACAATTGTACAACATTCAACAACTCAAAACCGATGTTATGAAGAACATGGTTAACACCCGATGGAATCCAAAGTTTTATGCGTTTGGTCAGGCAGGGTATGGAAGGCCGGGATTGAATATGCTTTCCAATGATTTTACACCATGGTGGTTATTCGGCGCAAAGTTGACCTGGAATATCTGGAACTGGAACCAAAGTAAAAATGAGAAGAAAATCTATGAAATCCAAAATGACATCATAGGAACACAAAAAGAGACCTTTGAAAAAAACCTTAGGATAGAAGCCGAAAATGGCCTTACCGAGATTGAAAAATTGGAAGCATTACTACAGAAAGACGAGGAAATCATTGAATTAAGAAACAAGATCACACATTCTGCATCATCGCAACTTGACAACGGTGTGATCACTTCCAGCGATTATATTGCACGCCTCAATGAAGAAACCCTGGCCAGGCTGACACTCGAATTGCACCGTATTCAACTTGTGAAGGCCAAAATAGCCTACCTGTTTACCCTGGGAAAATTGTAATTTTATTTGAAAAAATCAAAGAACAAAACCGACATAACAATGAAAAAAGTACTTTTAATTGCATTTCCTGTATATCTTCTGGTATCTTCATGCAACAATGATAAAGATAATCCTGATGCTTACGGGACATTTGAAGCCACCGAAGTCACGGTATCATCCCAGGCGAACGGAAAAATTCTTTTCCTGAATGTAGAAGAAGGCCAGGTAATTGATTCAAACACACTTGTGGGTATCGTTGATACACTCGATATGTCGATCAGGAAAAGCCAGACCCGTGAGCAGCAGCTAGCTACTTCCGCAAGAAGAGATGACCTGGCAGCACAGATTGCCGTGCAGGAACAGAATAAAACCAATATTCTGGTGGAGAAAGCAAGGATTGAACGCCTGTTAAAAGACGGGGCCGCCACAACAAAACAATTAGACGATATCAATGCCAGCCTTAACCTCGCCGATAAACAAATCGCATCGATAAAATCACAATATGCCAGCCTGGATGCCCAGGTATCAACTTTTAATAAGCAAATTGATCAGATCAATAATTCGATTGCCGATGCACATATCATTAATCCGATAAAAGGAACCGTCCTTACAAAATATGCAGAACCGGATGAAGTGACGACATTTGGCAAGCCACTTTACAAGATTGCTGATCTTACCAGTCTCGACCTTCGTGTATATGTAAGTGGCGCTCAGTTGCCTTATATTAAGATCGGTCAGAAAGTAGAAGTACGTTACGATAAAAACGAAACCACAAACAGTTCTGTGGAAGGATTAGTCACTTGGATTTCGGAAACGGCTGAATTTACTCCAAAAACGATTCAAACCAAGGAAGAAAGAGTGAACCTTGTATATGCTGTTAAAGTGAGGGTAAAAAATGACGGAACGCTTAAAATAGGAATGCCAGGCGAGATCCTGTTCATGCCTGAAAAATAATATTGTATTAATCAAAAACCCAACCATCATGAGAAAATCCGGAACATTGACATTTGCATTGCTAGCGTTGTTCACTCTCCTGGGAGCCAAAACATTCGCACAGAAACATAAAGCCAGCGACATTGTCGGGATCTGGTACAACGAGGAAAAAACAAGTAAGGTCCAGATTTACCAGGAAGGCAATAAATTCTTTGCCAAAATCGTATGGCTGAAAGACCCGATCGACTCGGTTACAAAGAAGCCAAAAACTGATCACCTGAATCCCGACCCGAAGCTTCGGAATATTCCCAGGCTTGGATTGGTCATTTTAAAGAATTTTGTTTTTGATGGAGAAGATGAATGGAAAGACGGTACTATCTACGATCCGAATAATGGAAAAACGTACACTTGTCATATTCATTTCAGCGACTCTCCAAATGTGCTCAAGATCAGAGGTTATGTTGGCATTTCACTGTTAGGACGAACAACATACTGGACAAAAACCATTCTTCTACCTTAGATCTTTCATGGAAAACCCTTCAATATCTGTCAGGAATATCAGCAGGAGCTATGGTTCTGTGAAAGCCCTCGACGACATCTCTTTTGAGGTGCCTAAAGGAGAATTATTCGGCTTCATTGGACCTGATGGGGCAGGAAAAACAACACTCTTCCGCATCCTGTCTACCCTGATATTACCAGATAAGGGAAAGGCATCTGTTGAAGGATTAGACGTAGTGAAAGATTTTAAGAAGATCCGGAAGATCCTGGGATACATGCCGGGACGATTTTCTCTTTACATGGATCTTAGTGTCGAGGAGAATTTATCATTTTATGCAACCATTTTCGGAACTACTATAGAACAAAATTATGACCTGATCAAAGATATCTACCGCCAGATTGAACCCTTTAAAACAAGAAGGGCAGGTAAACTTTCAGGTGGTATGAAACAGAAGCTTGCCCTTTGCTGTGCATTGATCCATAAACCGGCAGTCATTTTCCTGGATGAACCCACAACCGGGGTCGATGCTGTTTCTCGTGTGGAATTTTGGGAGATGTTGCGCAGATTGAAGGAAAGCAAAATAACCATCATGGTCTCGACACCTTACATGGATGAAGCAGGTTTGTGTGATCGGGTAGCCCTCATTCAGGACGGTAAGATCATGAAGATAAGTAAGCCGGAAGAAATCATAGCGGCCTACCACTATCGGCTCTGGGCAGTGAGATCAGGGAAATTTTTTGGATTACTGAAGGATCTTCACACATACCCAAATGCACAAAGCGTTCATGCTTTTGGTCAGGCAGCACATGTGGCAACAGATATGAAGACAAACTTCATTGATGACCTGCACAATTACCTGATCAATGCTGGACATGAGGATGTTCTTATAGAAGAGATAAAACCGACAATTGAGGATTGTTTTATGGAATTGATGGCACAGAAAACGACTGACAACTGATAAAATTAGCGCTAAAGGAGATAGTTTTCAGCTCAAATAGTATGATCGAAAATATAATAACAGTTAAAGATCTTGTCAAAAAATTCGGACATTTTGTAGCCAATGACCATTTGAATTTTGAGGTCAGAAGAGGTGAGATCTTTGGATTTTTGGGTGCGAATGGTGCTGGAAAAACAACAGCCATCCGCATCCTTTGCGGTTTGTCTTATCCGACATCAGGAGAGGTGAACGTCGGGGGCTTTAATATTTATACCCAGCGCAACGATATTAAAAGGAATATCGGTTATATGAGTCAGAGATTCTCGCTTTACGATGATCTCACTGTATTTGAGAACATCCGGTTCTATGCAGGGATATATGGGCTAAGCAGGAAAGAGATCGCTGCAAAAGCCGTGATGCTGATGAAAAAACTTGAACTGGAAGAGGTAAAAGATAAACTGATCAGGGAGGTACCGTTGGGTTGGAAACAAAAATTGGCTTTTTCTGTCGCAATTATCCATGATCCCAAGATAGTCTTCCTGGATGAGCCAACCGGGGGTGTTGACCCGATCACACGCAGGCAGTTCTGGAACCTGATCTTTGAAGCTGCAAAAGAAGGCATTACCGTATTTGTAACCACCCATTACATGGACGAAGCTGAATATTGTGACAGGGTCACCATTATGGTCGATGGAAAAATTGCAGCATTGGATACTCCAACGATCCTGAAAAAAAATTATGATGTATCAAATATGAACGAAGTCTTTCTGAAACTTGCAAGAGCAAAATCTGTAGCCTGATACGAAATGAAAACAATGAAATTTCTTGAAAGAATAAAACCCGGTGTGCCTAAAAGGAGTCTTTTACTCATTGCCGGATGCGCCTGGACCATTGCCGGCGGCATCCTCATTTTCCGATCATTACTCTTCCTTATTAATGTAAATCATTACCTGGCTGTGGAAATTAGTATAGGGATTATAGCCGGATGTTTTTTCTATATTATTCTGTTTGCCAGAATCTCAGGAAAACATATTGCAAGAATTAACCTCATAAAGATCGACAATCCTTGTTTCTTCTCTTTCTTCAACTTCCGGAGTTACCTGCTGATGGCGATCATGATCAGTGGAGGCATCTCCCTGCGGTTATCCGGACTGGTTAACCCCGGGATCTTTTATACCTTTTTGCTTTGTATGGGGATTCCTTTAATGATCTCGGCATGGCGGTTCTTTTACAGTTATGCTAAAAACAGGAAAAGTTCATGAAAAGATTCACAGGGTTTGTCATTAAGGAGTTTTATCACATCTTCAGGGATTACCGCACCCTGTTGATACTTTTTGGCATGCCTGCAGTGCAGTTGCTTCTCTTCGGATATGTCCTCACAAATGAAATCAAAAATGCCAGGATCGCAATTTACGATGCGTCGAAAGATGAAATATCAAGGAAAATTTCAGAGAAAATCATTTCATCGGGATATTTCATCCTGGAAAAAAACCTGATGAACTATTCACAGATCGGTCCAACCTTTCGTGATGGAAAGATCAAGCTGGTGATTATTTTTGGAAGTAAGTTTGCCGAAAAACTTGAAAGAGAAGGCAAAGCAGATATCCAGATCCTTGGTGATGCCTCCGATCCCAATACTGCAAATATTCTTGTGAATTATGCCACAGGGATCATAAATAATTATCTTATTTCCATTAATGCTGAACAAGTGCCAATGCGCATTATACCGGAAGTGCGGATGCAGTATAACCCGGAACTGAAAGGTGTATTCATGTTTGTTCCCGGTATCATGGCTATGTTGCTTATGCTTATTTGTGCATTAATGACTTCCTTGTCCATTACCCGTGAAAAAGAACTAGGCACTATGGAATTACTGCTGGTTTCGCCACTTCGCCCGATCCAGATCATCATTGGCAAAGTCATTCCTTATGTGGTGTTGGCCTTCATCGACTCCTGCATTATTCTTGGAATGGGGAAATTCGTATTTGGCGTGCCGATAGAAGGAAATATTGTTTTACTCCTGGCAATTTGCCTTCTTTATATCACAATGGCCCTGTCGCTTGGGATTCTTATTTCCAGCATAACCAACAGCCAGCAAATCGCAATGACAGTCTCACTCATAGCACTGCTTCTGCCTACCATCCTCCTCTCGGGATTTATATTCCCGGTAGAGAACATGCCCGTCATCTTACAGGTACTCTGCTACCTGATGCCGCCAAAATACTTCATTACTATCATCAAGGCCATCATGTTGAAAGGCAACAGTTTTATTTATATCTGGAAAGAATCCCTCATCCTGATCTTATTTACCTTGATATTTATCATGATGGCCATCAAGAAATTCAAGATACGGTTAGCTTAAAAGCAACATGAATACGATCTTATTCATCATTCAGAAAGAATTTATCCAGGTTTTCCGCAACCGGATGATGTTACCGATCATCTTCGTGGTGCCTTTAGTCCAGTTGATCATTCTTGTACATGCAGCCACTTTTGAAATGAAGCACATAAAGGTATCAGTCATTGATCTCGATATGTCAACTACTTCCCGGAAATTGATAAGTAAATTTGAAGGAAGTCCGTTTTTTATCATAAAACACACCTCATTCTCAGATAAATTATCTGAACAGGAGATGAAAAAAGGAAATGTGGATATGATCCTGCACATTCCTTATGGTTTTGAACGCAGACTGGTAAAAGAGAACCAGGCCAAAATACAGATTGTCATTGATGCAATCAATGGCGCCAGCGCCGGACTGATAGAGGCCTATTCCACAACAATCATTCTGGATTTTAACCGGGAAATCCTTGTTGACTTTCTGAGCCCAACAGTACTGACCGCGACACAGGACATTAATGTCACCACAAATTACTGGTACAACCCAAAACTGAATTACAAGACCTATATGGTCCCGGGTATACTCTGTTTACTTGTTACAATAATTGCCTTTATATTATCGGGGATGAATATTGTCAGGGAAAAAGAAATCGGGACTATTGAGCAGATAAATGTTACTCCCATCAGGAAGATACAGTTCATTACCGGGAAGTTGCTTCCCTTCTGGATCATTGCCCTGTTCGAGCTCGCATTTGGATTGACTTTGGGAAAACTTCTTTTCAATATTCCTATTATCGGGAGTCTCTGGCTGATATTTCTTTCTGCCGCAGTCTATATATTTGTAATTTTAGGATTTGGGTTATTGATCTCAACGATGACAAATACTCAGCAGCAATCCATGTTGGTTTCTTTTTTCTTCATGGTGATCTTCATCCTGATGAGTGGCCTTTTTACCTCGATTGAAAGTATGCCGGAATGGGCACAAAAACTCGATCACATCAACCCCATCGCTTATTTTATCCGGATCATGCGGATGGTAATGCTTAAAGGTTCCAATTTTCATGATATCAGGGATTCTTTTTATTCCCTGGTGGTTTATGCTATAGTAAGTATTAGTTTTGCCGTGTGGCGTTACCGTAAAGTCGCCTGAGAAAAATGCAACGCTGGAAAAATATACACATCCGCAAACGCCACAGATGGCTGATTCTCCCACTCCTGGTCATTGTTATCGGATTGGCAGTTGCGCGGCAATTCTATAATGTGAAGAATGAAGATCTTTCAAAGGACGCTTTTCTGAAAATCCGCCAAAGAGGTTACATGGTAGCGTTGACAGATAAAAATTCGCTGGATTATTTCATCTATCGCGGTGAGCCCATGGGATTTCAGCTGGGCCTTCTCCGTTCCTTTGCCGATTATCTGAATGTGCCACTAAAGATCATTGCATCGAACGACATTTCAAGCCTTTATTATTATCTTGGCCTGAATATTGGCGATGTTATCGCATGCGACTTACCGGAAACAAGAGAAGAGAAAAAGATGGTCCTTTTTTCTCAGACCCTTTTCGAAACAAGGCTGGTACTTGTACAGCGCAGACCTGCGGCAAACAATAAAGCCGGATTATCAAAATTGATCAGAAATCCTACAGATTTTGCAGGCGATACAGTTTATCTCCAGCGAAATCTGTTTAACAAACCACTGCTGGCACGTTTCCTTAGGCGTGCAGGACGAAACCTGACTGTAATTGAGGAGGTGAATAAAAATTCAGAACAACTCATCAGCATGGTTTCCGGGGGAAAGATCAACTATTGTATCTGTGAGGAAAATGTGGCAATGGTGATTAAACGTGCCTATCCCAACATCGATGCAGAATATTGCATTTCTGGTTTTTACAATTGTGGCTGGGCTGTACATCATTCTTCCGACACGTTACTTATGAAAATCAATGAGTGGATCACGAAAATAAAAATGACAAAAGAATTAAAACAAGATTTTCTTGCCTATTTTAATAACCCTCTTGTTTCCAATTATTTCCGGACTGATTTTTTTTCTGTTAAGGGAAATAAATTATCTCCCTTTGATGATGTTATCCGCAAGTTGAGTAAAAGCATTTCCTGGGATTGGAGGTTGCTGGCTTCACTGATTTACGAAGAATCTAATTTTCACCTAGGAGTTGTCTCATCGCGACATGCCACCGGGCTTTTACAGTTGATGCCTGTGACTGCCAGTAAGTTTGGGATGGACAGCACCTCAACACCTGTACAACAATTATCAGCAGGCGTCAAATTCCTGATCTGGCTCAATAGTCAGCTTTTGGCCGAGATTCCCGATCAGAATGAACGCATCAACTTCGTTCTTGCAGCATATAATATCGGGCTTGGACGGGTGCTGTCGGCACGTGATCAGGCACTGAAAGATGGAAAGAATATGGACAAATGGAACAAAAATGTCGGGTATTATCTACCTCATCATTCTTCAAAAAATCTGAATTCCAGAGCTGATTCATTAAAATATTTATTCATGTATGGAGGAGCGGGGCGTTATGTTGCAGAAATCCTTGAGAGGTATCATCACTATAGCAATAACATTCCGGAATAGTAAATGTTTGTAAATTATTTTCTCTTTGATTTTCGCAATAAGTGAACGGGTTATTTCTACTTTGTTACCTTATTCCCTTTGTTTCCCCGTTGTTAATATCTTCCAAATATTTCTGACAGATATCCCTAATCGATTGTTCTATGGGAGTAAACTCAAACCCAAGAGTTTTCCTGAGCTTTTCATGTGTATAATAATACTCCTGCCCCAGAGTAGTTGCCATATCTTTTGTCAGAACAGGTGTTGATCGTGTAAAAAAGGTCCTTATTGCTTCCATTCTCCAAATTATTTCCGTCATGAAAGTAGGAACCTTAAAAGCTGGTACCGGTTTGCCCAGGTATTTTGCCATCATCCCCAAAAGTTGCAGGTATGATAAATTTTCAGCCGAAAGTATGAACCGTTCATTAAAGATGTTCTTATCCATCAACTGAATCATGATCACTGCAATATCCCGTACATCAACATAGCCGGTAATACCATCGGTATAATATTTCAGTCCTTCCCGGACCACCCGGAATAATCCTGAGTTGGCATTCCAGAACCCCGGGCCTAAAATAAATGAAGGGTTCACAATCACTGCATTCAGTCCTTCTTCCATTCCGCGCCAAACCTCTCTTTCAGCTCCATATTTACTGATGCTGTAAATTGAGTTCCTGCGCGAGGTCACAAAGAAATCTTCTTCACTTGTTGGATTGCCATTCAGACCGGATCCAACCGCGGCGACTGAACTTACATAACAAAACTTGCCAACTCCTTTGTTGAGGGAAAGATTCACAAGGTTTGCCGTGCCATCAATATTGACTTTCAGCATAGCCTTGTGATCTTTTGGATAATACGAAACCACGGCACCGGCATGATAAACCTCTTTAATCCCATCTATAGCATCCTCTATAGCACCGAAATCCATCAAATCGGCATCAAACCATTTGATATTTTTCAGCAATTTGTCGGGATCCTCTGAATAGTAAGAAAATACCTTTCGCACCATGGTAGTATCGCTGCTTTGCCGCTTGATCGCCCGCACTTCTCTTCCCTGACGGGCAAGTTCATATAGAACATGTGAGCCAAGCAACCCTGTGCCTCCGGTAACCAGTATCATGATCAGAGATTTTAGAGATGCAAAGGTAATAAAACTGACGAGGTCGCGAAGTAGAAGGTTCATCCGGCCTCCAGAACTAATCCTGAGTATTTGCAGTATATTTGTAACATTGGATTGTTATCAAAAAACAAACATTAAACCTAAATCACATTGTCTATGAAATGGAAACTGATTTTCCTGTTATCTCTTTTTGGCTTGGCAATGGCCTTTGCCACGGTATTCTGGATTCATGTAAAACTTGAACTTTTCTGCTGGCTGGTGATTTTCATCATCTCTGCTTACCTGATCGCAATGAATTGCATCAACCGGTATTTTTTGTATGGCTTACTGGTCGGCTTGTTGAATTGCGCGTGGATCACAGTCATACATATCTTTTATTTCCACACCTATATGGCTCATCATGTCAGAATGGCCCGGAAGATTGGAGACATGACGATTTCAGATCATCCCCTGCGGATGATGACCATCATGGGTATCGGTTTCGGGATTGTTTTAGCACTGATACTGGGATTATTATCATTCAGTGTTTCGAGACTGGTAAAGAAAAAAAATGCCTGAATCGTCTGAAATCCATTCACCATCATCAAATTATTTGTCCCTTGTAAAATCAATTTATGCTATTACTATCTTTACAAACTTTTACGATGATGCCCATGCCCAGCAGGCATTTCGCGACACCTCAAAAATGGAATCACTGGAAAAAACAAGAGATGCTAAAATCGAAAAACTGCTCAACAACCCAAAACTTTACCAGCAGTATCAGGATGCTATGAAGATGATGAAGACAGAACAACATCAACACCAACATCAGCAAGGGAATCACTGACCTGTTTGCTGAAAAACAAACGCCTGTATAATGAAAGAGAAAATTTATAGCCTTGATCTTCTTTATGCAGGGGCTCCTGCATCATTTGTGATGCGCAGCCTGGAAGAAATAGAGCGGGAACAGGGAAGATTTGTTGACGATCCGCACAGGCACAATTTTTATTCCGTCATCTGGTCGTTCACTGCAACAGGAAAGCACATTATTGATTTTCATGAGTATGCCATTGAACCCCGCTCTATTTTCTTTGTCAGTCCATGGCAGGTACACCAGGTCATCACTGATCCCGGTGCAAAAGGAATATTAATCCTCTTTACCCCGGAATTTCTTCAAAAAAACAGCATTCGCGAAGACTTCATTTCCAACCTGAAGTTATTCCGGGAAAGCGACGAAACGCCGCCACTCCCGCTGAGCGAATCAGTTTCTTTACGGCTAATGACCTTTACAGATGCCATGAACAAAGCATTTGAATCATCCGATGAGTTGAAATTTGAAATCATCGGCGCCTACCTGAAATTGTTCCTCATTGAATGTAACGGACTTTGTGTTTTGACTCCCGACACAAATACTCAAAACATCGAGGTTGGACGGGCACTGGTTCAGCGCTTCAAAGAACTCGTGGAAGAGCATTTTAGCGAATGGCATCAGGTTAAGGATTACGCAAAGGAACTGAACATTTCACCCGGCTATCTCAATGAAGTCATAAGCTCGGCCATTCATAACCCGGCAAAAGAATACATTCAGAACCGGCTGGTCCTTGAAACTAAACGGTTATCAGTTTTTACAAATAAAAGTATTAAAGAGATCGGGTACGAACTTGGATTCGACGACCCATCACATTTCAGCAAATTTTTTAAGACCTTTACCGGTAATTCGATCCAGGAGTTCAAAGAAGCTCATCATTTATAGCCCATCCTCAATTTTTACCATTTTTACCTGTGTTTTACCATTTCCTGTGCCTGTATGGTGATCTACCTTTGTCGTGATAAATTAAAAATAAAAAAAATGAACCAGACAGAAAAAACAAAATGGGTTATTGACCCTGCACATAGTGAAATTAACTTTAAAGTAAAACACCTCGTCATCTCTAATGTTACCGGGGGTTTTGACAAGTTCGACGCAACTGTATATACACATGGCGATGACTTCAATGATGCACAGATCGAGTTTAAGGCTGATGTCAACAGTATTAACACAAACCAGCCCGATCGTGATAATCATCTTAAGTCACCCGATTTTTTTGATGCTGTCAATCATCCGGAATTGACTTTTGTTTCAAAAAGCCTTCGGAAAAAAGGTGATTCCGGTTTTGTTCTCTCAGGCGACCTGACAATTCGCGGTACTACCAAAACCGTGCAACTGGAAGGTGAGTTCGGCGGTATCGTAAAAGATCCATGGGGGAATACGAAAGCCGGATTTGAACTGACAGGAAAAATTAACCGCAAGGAATTCGGATTGCACTGGAATGCAGTAACTGAAGCTGGTGGGGTTGTCGTATCAGATGAAATAAAGCTGATGATGAATGTCGAACTGGCGAAGAACTGATCTTCGCCGGTTCTTTAAGAAATAAAAAACAATGAAAACAATCGTTCATAAAGCTGGAACACGGGGCCACGCCGATTATGGCTGGCTGAAGACCAACTATACTTTCAGCTTTGCCAATTATTACGATCCCGGAAGAATTCATTTTGGCTCATTACGGGTTCTGAATGATGATTTTATTGAAGCCGGAAAAGGATTTGACCGGCATCCGCATGATAATATGGAAATCGTCACCATTCCGCTGGAAGGAAAACTGGAACATAAAGATAGCATGGGAAATACAATGCTGATACTTAACGGCGATGTACAGATAATGTCTGCCGGCACGGGTATTTTTCATTCAGAATACAACCCTGATCCGGATCATGCCTTAAGGTTATTACAGATATGGGTCTATCCGAAACTTAAGAATATCACTCCCAGGTATGACCAGAAAACTTATGATATTTCAGCAAGAAAAAACCACTGGCAACGCATCGTGTCACCCACGGAAAGTGAAGCGGTAAAGATCAATCAGGATGCCTGGTTCTCGATGATTTCACTGGAGAAAGGAAAACAGGCAGACTATCAATTTCAGAAAACCGGAGACGGGGCCTACGTTTTTATCATGGAAGGAATGACTGATGTCTCAGGAACACAACTTGAACGGCGTGATGGAGGCGGATTCAGTAATACGACTTCGCTTTCACTTACAGCCCTGGAAAATTCAGAGATCCTGCTGATGGAAATCCCGATGCAGTCATAAGACAGAAGGGAATTTCCAGATTTTGCTACTTTTGCAGAAAAGAAAGCAAAATGAATTTCATCGGGGAACTTCAGTGGCGTGGGATGATCCATGATTTAACGCCAGGAACGGAAGATCAGCTGTCAAAAGAAATGACGGTGGCCTACATCGGCTATGACCCGACTTCCGACTCCCTTCACATCGGTAACCTGGCTTCGATCATGATGTTGGTGCATTTTCAGCGGTCAGGTCACAAACCCATCATATTGATTGGCGGTGCTACAGGGATGGTGGGAGATCCTTCAGGAAAGTCGGAGGAAAGAAACCTCCTCGATGAAAAGGAGCTCAAACATAACCAGGAATGTATTAAGAAGCAACTGGAAAAATTCCTTGATTTCTCTAATCCGGTAAATCCGGCAGAGATGGTCAATAACTACGATTGGACCAAAGAATTCGGGTTTCTTCAATTCCTCAGGGAAGTAGGCAAACACATCACCGTAAATTATATGATTGCCAAGGATTCAGTGAGGAACCGGATGGAATCGGGTTCCGGGATCTCTTTCACTGAATTCAGTTATCAGCTCCTGCAAGGCTATGATTTTTGCTGGCTTTTTGAACATAAGAACTGTAAACTCCAAATGGGTGGCTCCGATCAATGGGGAAACATCCTGACCGGAACAGAACTGATCCGCCGTAAATTAGGTGGTGAGGCTTATGCTCTTACCTGTCCTCTCATCACAAAGGTAGATGGCGGTAAGTTTGGAAAGACAGAAGCCGGAAACATCTGGCTTGACCCGAAGAAAACCTCCCCCTATAAATTCTATCAATTCTGGCTCAATGCCAGCGATGAAGATGCAGCAGAATATATTAAAAAATTCACGCTTCTGACTAAAGAAGAAATCGATGATGTGATCCGCAAACATGCCGAAGCGCCTCACCTTAGGACCTTGCAAAAAATGCTGGCCAAAGATATCACCATTCGTGTTCATTCAGAAGAAGAGTATCTTGCTGCCGTTGAAGCTTCAGAGATCCTATTCGGGAAAGGAACCACTGAAACCCTGAAAAAATTATCTGAAGATACCCTTCTTTCGGTTTTTGAAGGTGTTCCGCAGAGCGAAGTTTCAAGAACTGAAATTGCAAAAAAGATCAACATTGTCGATTTCCTCGCCGGAGTTACCCGGATCTTCCAATCCAAAGGAGAAGCCCGCCGGATGCTTAAAGAAGGTGGCGTGGCCGTTAATAAAGAAAAAGTCTCAGAAGAATTTGAAATCAATGAATCATATCTGCTAAACAACCACTATCTTCTTATCCAAAAGGGGAAGAAGAATTATTACCTTGTCAAGGTTGTTTAGCTATATCGTAATTCATTGAAATTCTTCTTTTCTATACTCATCCTTCGATTATCCTTCGATTATCTTTCGATTAAGCTTCGATTGGGATTCTGTCAGGTTATAGGCTTCCTGTATCCTTTCTGCAATCAAAGTTGCTTGATATCCAAGCTGGTACTCCGTTATTTTATTTGACGAACTGCCTGGCATAATACTTTGGCGTAAGCTTCTCCTCGGTCGCCTTTTCAATCATATCATTCCAGTAATATTTTAAACCCGGCCTGAAAACATACTGTTTCAAATAATCACCAACTTCCTTCTTACCTGTAAAACTCTGGAATTTGTAATCATCCGATTTCAGGATGGTACCTACAATATGATAGTACAACTGCGATGCAAGCAATTCTCCCAGCAGGTAGTTGTGATAATAGCAGGGGTACAAGGCAATATGGATCTTGGTTGCCCAATCAGGTTCGTTGCGACCTTCCGGGCGCTTCAGCAACTGGTATTTTTCTACCAGGTCCCACCAGAGTTTATTGAGGTCCTGGTCTGGGCTTTCGTACATGCTTTTCTCAAACCGGTACATCACCTGTGCCCAGCGGCTGAAGACTAGCTGGTCAAGACGGAATGTCTTAAAACAGTTTTCAGCGATCTTCATCTTCTCCTCTTCTGAAATTCCAAGGTTATCTTTAATCCATTGAGGATTGGTGGAAAATCTTCCGAACATCATCGCAATTGCTTCAGTAGTGAACATATGTGCAGGATCCCTTAAAATAAAAGGCAGAGTTGTGTCAATATTCACTTCATATATTGCATGACCGAATTCATGCAGCATGGTCCCCATCCATTGGGAATTGGGTGTAATGTTACCCAGGACGCGGGTATCGCCTGCTTTATCGATATCAGTGCAGAAAGCATGCTGGTTCTTCCCTTCTTTTGGGTACAGGTCACTCTTCTTTAACATGTTATCAATCGGAAGACCAATCCCTCTGTAATAAGTCGCGACCAGCTGGTCAATTTTCTTATCCTTGTAATACTTATCAATATCTACCGGATAGATCTTTGGAGCTTCCTGGAAGAAACGATTCTGATAGTTCCATGGCATCAGCTCATCTTTGCTCTTCAGCTTATAGTAAGTCACAAAATAATTGTCGATATCGTTCTTTACTTCTGCAAATGAATCTCTTGTAAGACTGTCGAGCTGATCAAAAAGCTTGCTGATCTCTTTTGGATCCTGTTCCCCTATGGTAAGGTTCATCTCATGATAATTCCGGAATCCAAGGTCTTTGGCAATTTCATTCCTCTTTTTAACCAATTGAATGATATCAGCGGCAACTTCTTTTCCTATTTTCTTTTGGGCGATCCATACTTCTTTTTGGGCGTTCACATCCTTGGAATTTCGCAATACATCTTCAACTTCGTTATCATTCATCTTCTTTCCCTTGACAATGGCACGGAAATTACCATACTTCTGTTCAATGGCGCTTTGCATGCGTACTGTCGCATTTACCTTGGCAGTATCGGCTTTTGCCATCAGGAAATCCCTGTAAAGAACATCAAGTTCACGGAGAAGGATTGAATCGGTGATCAACCCTGAAACCTTGATCTTTTCAAGTTTCTTCAATGATTCCTTATCGGCAAACAACTTCACCATTTTCATCTGAAGTTCTTCTGATTTCTTAAAGTCATCTGGCTTTCCTGAAATGGATGCATTCCAGCTGGCAAGTGTGCTTGACTTGTACAATGGAATGTAAACGGAATCGAATTTGTTGATAAAATCAACCAGTTCTTTTTTCATGTTTTCCTGTTTGGATTGACAGCCTGATAGCAGTGCTGTTGTTGCGATAAATGCAACAAAAAGTTTAAATGTTCTCATGGGATTATGATTAGATTTTATTTGTGAAACTTCAATTTTAAGAACGCAGTGAATTAAAATTGATAGTTGAACAATCCCGCCGAAGGCGGAGGGTAAATACCCCGCTACTCTGCGGTGGAATTTGGGTCCAGGGCTTGCCTTTGGGTTCATACCCGTGATTAATCGATTGACCAAACCGGTCCTTCTTTGGTATCTTTTACCGTGATCTTCAGGTTTTGAAGGGCATCACGGATCTGGTCGGAAGTCGAAAAATCCTTTTTCTCCCTGACCTCTTTCCGTAATGCAAGAATAAGATCCATGAGCCCATTTATGACATCATTCTGACCTTCCGGTGATTCTTCCTTTAATCCCAGGATATCAAACATGAATAGCTGGAACATACTCTTCAGGAGCTCAAGATCAGGAAGACTGATTGTCTCTTTTTTATCCCACACTGAGTTAATGATCCTTACGCCTTCAAAGAGATTTGCGATCACCATGGGACTGTTGAAATCATCATTCATCGCTTCATAGCAACCATCCATCAGTTGACGGATGTTGGAAGTAGATGAACTATCTGAAGTATCAGAAGGAATGATCTTCCGTAATGTTTCAATGCCTGAAAGCATTTTCTTCAATCCTTTCTCAGCTGCCTGCAGGGCTTCATTTGAGAAATCAAGGGTACTGCGGTAATGTGCCTGCAGGATAAAGAACCGGATAGTCATCGGGGTGTAAGCCTGGCTGAGCCCTGGATGTTTCCCAGTAAAAAATTCCTCCAGGGTGATGAAATTGTCCAGCGATTTTCCCATCTTCTGCCCGTTGATAGTGATCATGTTATTGTGCATCCAGTATTTCACGGAATCGATGCCATTGGCGATACGCGATTGGGCGATTTCTGATTCATGGTGAGGAAACAAAAGATCCATTCCACCGCCATGAATATCAAAATGCATGCCAAGATATTTGGTTGACATTGCTGAGCATTCAAGATGCCAGCCTGGAAAACCCTCACTCCATGGAGATGACCAGCGCATGATGTGTTCGGGCTGCGCTTTTTTCCAAAGGGCAAAATCAAAAGCATTTCTTTTCTCATCCTGTCCTTCGAGCTTGCGGGTATTTGATATAAGGTCCTCAAGGATCCTTCCTGACAGTTTCCCGTAATTGTACTTTTCGTTGTACTTCAGGACATCAAAATAAACAGATCCATTGACTTCATAAGCATATCCTGTGTCAATGATCTTACTTATCATTTCGATCTGTTCAGGAATGTGACCCGATGCCCTGGGCTCGATAGACGGGCGCTTGACATTCATGGCATCCATGAATAGAAAATAACGATCGGAATAATACTGGGCAACTTCCATAGGTTCTAGTTGTTCCAGCCTGGCTCTTTTAGCAATCTTATCTTCCCCTTCATCCTCGTCATTTTCAAGATGACCTACATCGGTGATATTCCTGACATAGCGAACCTTGTATCCGAGATGCTGAAGGTAACGGAAAACCAGGTCGAATGTGATAGCCGGACGAGCATGACCGAGATGAGGATCTCCATAGACCGTCGGCCCGCAGACATACATGCCTGCAAAGGGAGGATTGAGCGGTTGAAAATTTTCTTTAACCCGGCTCAGCGTATTATAAATAATCAGACCAGATTCCATCCTGTTTGGGTTCAGACGGTAAAAGTAGAACTTTTTTAAGAAACACCCAAAGTAATACTGCTCAGCAAAATAGTAAATAACCAGGGAATTAAAGCCTCTTACTGAATAATTTCTTGCAACTTCAGAATTCCTCCATTTTTTAGTTTCATCTTTGCATGCAAATCATATTTAACTAACTTTAAAAAATCAGAGCTATGAAAAAAGCATTGGCATTAATTATGGTAGCTGTATTTGGTACAGCAGTTATGTTTGCTCAGGATGTAAAAAAAGACACCAAGCAGACGCCAGCAACAACTCAACCTGCTAAGAAAGAAGCAACAAAACCTGCAGTAAAGAAAAACACAAAAGCAGTTACACCTGCTAAGAAAGAAGCTGCAAAGCCTGCAGAAAAAACAACTACACCCGAAAAGAAATAATTGGGGTTCTAATTCTTTCTTTCACAAAGACTTCCCGCGGAATGGTACTTGATACCAGGATTTCTGCGGGAAGTCTTTTTTATTGGAACCTTTTAAAGCGGTTTGATTGTAAGCAATGTGTCTGGAAGCTTATGAAACTTAAATTCTTTCTATTTTTACAATAAAATTCACCTAAATACTCTTCAGATGGAAAAAATTCTGGTCATTGGTTGTTCCGGACAGATTGGATCGGAACTGACGCTCGAATTACGAAAGAAATATGGCAACGCAAATGTGATTGCTACTGATATCCGTCCCGCCCCGCAGGAAATAGCTGAATCCGGAAAGTTTGAGATACTGGATGTACTGGATACTTCGAAACTGCAGCTCATCCTCGAACATGAAAAAATAACCCTGATTTACCACCTTGCCGCCATACTTTCAGGCAATGCCGAAAAAAGGCCGCTGGCTTCATGGGATATCAACATGAAAAGCCTGATCAATGTGCTTGAGTTGGCTCGTGAGCTGAAAATAAAAAGAGTTTTCTGGCCAAGTTCGATAGCCGTTTTTGGACCCACAACGCCCAGATATGATACCCCCCAGTTTACTATCATGGAACCGAATACAGTTTATGGGATCAGCAAACTTGCCGGAGAACGATGGATTGAATATTATTATGATAAATACGGCGTAGATACCCGCAGCCTTCGTTACCCTGGTTTGATCAGCTATAAGACTGAAGCCGGCGGTGGCACAACCGATTATGCTGTGGAAATATTTTACGAAGCCATACGGCAGAAGAAATATGAGTGTTTTCTTGGTCCCGAATCAGACCTGCCCATGATGTTTATGTCTGATGCCATAAAAGCCACGTTGGATATCATGGAAGCAGATGCATCTCAATTAAGTCTGCGCTCAAGCTATAATGTTGCCGGCATCAGTTTTAATCCCCGGCAACTGGCAGAAGAGATCAGAAAACACATTCCTGAGTTTGAGATCACCTATAAACCTGACTTCCGGCAGGCTATTGCCGATTCCTGGCCTGCTCGTATAGACGATTCTATTGCCAAAAAAGATTGGGGTCTTTCTTTTGAATATGATCTTCCGAAAATGACTGAAGTAATGATCAGGGAGGTCAGGAAGAAATTGATATGACCAATTAAAATAACGACCTAAAGAATTTACTTCTTCTCTTTTTTATAAGTGATCTTAATTTGACCTAAAGGTGCTGTTAATGTAAAAACCGCACTGGTGTCGGTGAGATGAAAGATATGAAAGGTCATTTGTCTGCCGGTCTCTTTACTATCAACAAACAGGTCCGTCCCTTTGTCTTTGAGTTTCCATCTGGCATGTATAGTTTTGCCAAGGGATTCCTTAACGGCGGTTTTATTAGCGTTTAGGGTCATGTTATAAGAGACTTCTGACAAAATCATTTTATCCTGCTGCAGATCTTCTTTCGAAAGTGTCATAGGCTTATTCGTGACAGGAATTGTAACACTCCCATCAGAAGCATCATTGGTGGTGTTTTTGATATATTGGATCTTCTCGGCCATTGCTCTCGGTGAACCGGGAGTGATAAACGGTTCGATTTTTACATTCTTCCATGTTCCGATTAGATGTTTCTCAATTGGTTTGTATGTTGCACAAGATAAAACCAGGAATGCAATACTAATAGCAAAAAATAGGGGCAATATTCTTTTCATGTTCATTTTAATTAAAAAATAAAAACGTATTTCATTTGTTTTTATTATCTGTTCAGAGTTCTTTCGTGACATCGACGGTTGAATCCTGTGCGTTAATCTGGATATCGAAACCTCTTTTCCGGAAAACTGAAATCATTCGCTTATTATCTGTTGTTGTCTGTGCAATAAAACGTTTTAAATTCCAGCTACCGGCAATTTCCATACAGTAGTCGGTAAGCAGGTTTCCCAGGTCTTTCTTTTGCCATGCATCCTCGATCAATATGGCATATTCTACGCTTTCATGGTCGGGATCGGCGATCAGGCGACCAACTCCCAATATCTTCTTAGAATTTCCTTTGTTCAATTCGGCAACAATGGCGATTTCCCTGTCATAATCGTTGTAGCAGAACCGGGTGGCGACTTCATGTGATTGCCAATGAAAAAAATATCGGAATCTTGAATATAATGAGTCTTTTGAACATCTCCCGATCATGGCAAGCCACAGGGGTTCATCTTCCGGTTTGATTGGTCTCAGCAGCAAATTTGTTCCATCTTTCAGTTTGAAGGGTTTGACCAGTTTTTCAGGATACGGCTGAAGGGCAAGATGGGCATATGGGTGACTTTCCTGACGCATTGTTTTTTGATCGATGATGATCCTGCCATCTAATACAATAGCTTCTTCAGGTGTTACCAACAGGGGATTGATGTCAAGTTCAAGGATTTCAGGGTAGTCTGCGGCAAGATAGGAAAGCCGGATAAGCACCTGTATCAATTGATCGATGTTTTTAGGATTGCTTCCCCGGTATCCTTTGAGCAAAGGATATATCTTCAGGGATTCCAGCATCCTTCTTGCAAGACTTTCGTTTAACGGCGGAAATCCCAGGGCTTTATCCCCGAAAAGCTCAGCCGTAATCCCGCCCATTCCAACCATCAATACTGTTCCGAAAATTTTATCTTTTTTAATGCCAAGGATCAGTTCAACTGCATCTTTTGCAGAGTACATCCTTTGCACGGTCACGCCATTGATCCGTGCCGATGGCTGACGAAGTGCAACGACTTCAGTTATTTGCTTGAATGCCTTTGTTACCTGCACATCATCGGCAATGTTAAGCATAACACCACCGACATCTGATTTGTGCGTGATATCGGGGGAATCAATCTTCAGCACTACAGGGAATCCTATATTCTGAGCAATCGTAACTGCCTCTTTAGCAGAAACAGCTTTATACGTCTTTGTTGTACTGATTCCATATGATTCCAGAATGGTCTTGGAAGTTCCTTCCGATAAAATCGGTTCATTTTTTCTGATGATCTGTTCAAATTCGCTGCGAAGTCTTATACGGTCCACAGTAAATTCGACCGGTACATCTTTCGGGGTTTCATACAGGATCTCCAGGTTCCGTGAATAGGAGACCAGGGTCATAAAAGCCCGGATGGCCTGCTCTGGTGTTTTATAGGAAGGAATACCTGCTTCAACCAGGATATCATCGGCTTCATGCATGCTTTTTCCACCCAACCAGGCCGCCAGTATAGGTTTATTGTAAGTGGAGGCCAGCGTGCTTATTTCCTTTGCTGTGGCGTTAGGATTAGTCATCGCCTGCGGGGTAAGGATCACAAGGACAGCATCTGTATTTTGATCCTCGAGAACTATCTGCGTAGCTTTGGCCACTCGCTTTGCGCGCGCGTCACCCAGGACATCTACCGGATTTCCATGCGACCAGAAAGCTGGTAAATTTTCATTCAGCTTCGCTAAGGTTTCTTCAGAAAGCTCAGAAAGAACTCCGTTTAAAGCAATGAGGGCATCTGTTGCCATGACGCCCGGTCCGCCTGCATTTGTAATTATTCCCAAATGGGGGCCCCGGGGAAATTTGTTTCTTCCTATCAGTTCAGCTACACTGAATATGTCGCCGATCTCATATACCCTGGCAAGCCCGGCCCGCTGAAAAGCAGCATCATACACCGCATCTTCTGACGCCATGGCTCCTGTATGAGACGCTGCAACCTGCGCGGATTCAGGGAATCGCCCTGCCTTGTAAACTATGATCGGCTTTTTCCGTGCAAAGGCACGGGCAGCCGTCATGAATTTCCGGGCGTTTGTTATGGATTCTATATAGAGGATAATACAATGGGTATTTTCATCTTCTCCGAAATAATCAATTAAATCACCAAATTCAACATCCAGGCTGTTCCCGATGGAGACAAACTGACTGAATCCGATCTTCCCTTCCATGGCCCAGTCAAGAACTGAAGTACACAAGGCGCCGGATTGAGAAATGAAAGCAATATTACCTGGCATGGGCATGGTTGCTGCAAAGCTGGCGTTCAGTTTCAGGGAAGGGACAATCACACCGAGACAATTAGGGCCGATGATCCGCATGCCTTGGTACTCTTTCACCAGGTCGCGAATATCTGTCTCCATTTTTTCCCCTTCTTCCCCGGTCTCCCGGAACCCGGCAGAAATAATGATCAATCCGGGAATACCCATTTCGCCACATTCCCTGACAATGCCCGCTACTTTTTCAGCAGGCGAACAGATAATACCAAGATCAGGAATTTTAGGCAGGCTTTTAATGTTGGGGTAACAGGGAATTCCCATCACTGCTTCATGATCAGAATTGACGGGATAAACAACACCACGAAAGCCTCCGCTGACCAGGTTGATCAGTACCTTACCGCTGACGCTGTTTGGATTGGTAGTAACTCCGATCAATGCAATCCGTTGTGGATTGAAAATCGGATCAAGATTGTGAATGTTCATGGTCAGAACCCAGTAATTATTTTATCGGGTATGACGCCGGATCTACTGCCTTGACATTCCACATTTTCAGAAAAGTAAAGACTTTTGTGGTATCGTATCCCGGTGCTTTGGCATATTCAAGTAATCCTGAATCCTGAATGTGAAGCTGTTTTCCGTTCCCATCGAGGATCACAAAGACCGGGAAACCAAAACGATTAGGGAATCCATAATTTCCGTAAAGGGCGAAATCGCGCTTCTCCTTTTCTTTTGGGACATTTGCCAGCATGTAAACATAATCCTTCTTCATGATGGAATCAATGTGATGTTCAGTAGTAACAAGGTTATGAAACCGGATACACCATGGGCACCAGTTGCCACCCCATTGTATCAATACGTGCTTATGCTCGGCTTTGGCTTTCGCAACCGCTGCCTTAATATCAGAACGTATATCCCGGTTTGGGTCATAGGGCTGTGTTGAGGAATTCTGGCTGTAGACAGAAATCATTAATCCCAGCAAAAAGAGAAGAATTGCTATCTTTTTCATAAAAATCAATTAAAATAGTTTTGTTACTGACTAGGCAGGTACAAAATTACAAAAAAATCAGATATAAGAAGTCATGCCATTCTTGTGATCTTGCCCCTTTCCATGCATAGTTGCCAGATCACAAACCAAAAAACACTTTTCCGGCTTTTAAGAATTACATCCCGTACATTTCAATGATCTCCTGCTTGCTCTTTCCGAGGATATTATATTTCTTACCGACTTTCTTAAAGGCATCAAGGGCTTTTTCGAGATGATGGATCTCGTGGCCTGCTGAGATCTGGGTACGGATCCTGGCCTGGCTCTGGGGAACAACTGGGAAGAAGAATCCAATTGCATAGATACCTTCTTCATAGAGATCCCTTGAAACATCCTGTGAAAGCTTGGCATTGAAAAGCATGACCGGGACTATGGGGGTATCGCCTTCCTTAATGATGAGACCCATATCGGTAAGACCTTCACGCCAGAATTTGGTGTTCTTTTCAAGTTTATCGCGTCGTTCGGTAGTAGCTGAAAGGATTTCCAGGACCTTGATCACTCCTGCTACGACAGGAGGTGCAATGGTATTGGAAAAGAGATACGGACGGGCTTTCTGCCGGCACATTTCAACGAGTTCTTTACGTCCCGAAACACAACCGCCGGATGCTCCTCCCAGACCTTTCCCAAAGGTGGTCGTAATGATGTCCATACGTCCCATGACCCCGCATTTTTCGTGTGTTCCACGGCCGGTTTTACCAATGAACCCACTGGCATGTGAATCATCACAGAACAGCATAGCATCATATTTGTCGCACAGATCTGCCATCTGATCAAGCTTTGCTGTATCGCCATCCATAGAGAATACTCCGTCTGTAATGACCATCTTCAGGCGCTTGTCATTGTGAAGCTGGAGCTTTTCTTCCAGGTGGGCCATGTCAGAATGTTTGAAAGTATCATGCATGGCACTGCAAAGACGGATCCCATCGACGATAGAGGCATGAACAAGCCGGTCAGAGATCATTACATCATCCTTGGTCAGGACAGCTTCGAAAACACCTGCATTGGCATCCATGCAGGAAGGAAACAGGATAGTATCCTCAGTGCCGAGGAATTCGGTGACCATTTTTTCGAGTTTCCTGTGGATATCCTGGGTTCCGCAAATAAAGCGGACTGAAGACATGCCATAGCCATGAGAATCAAGACCGGCATGGGCAGCTTTGACTACTTCGGGGTGACTTGATAAACCTAGGTAGTTGTTTGCACAAATGTTGATCACCTTTTTTAGTGAAGCCCCTTCAGGGAATTCCACTTCAATATCTGCAGCCTGTGCAGAATGGATATAGCGTTCAACTTTTAAGAGACCGGCATCTTTCATCCCGGTCAGGATTTCTTGGTATGATCCACGGACTTTATTACTGTATGCCATAATTACCTCCGTTATTTTAAATATTCATTGACCAGTGAACAGATCTTATTGACCGAATCAAATGCCTCGGGTGTGGCTTTATCATCGGGAATTGAAATTTTGTACTTGTTTTCGAGGAACCGCTTGAGGGATACCATCGAAAATGAATCAACAATACCGCCTGAGATCAAGGGGGTATCATAAGTTATCTCACTGTCATCTTCCACGTATTCATTGATGACATATGCCTTGATTATTTCTTTCATGTCTTCCATAGTTGTATTCTCCTATTTTAATGGTTTAAATTATTTTGTATTCAACATTTAAATTCTTTGTTAATATTCGACATTAATGATCGGATTAATCATTTTCCAGCGTACTTGTATCTCCTATTTCTTCTCCCCATTCTTTTGCATGGAGTATTCTTCTCATGATCTTGCCGCTTCGTGTTTTGGGCAGTGAATCTATGAATTCTATCTCCTGTGGCATGGCGAGGGGTGAGAGTTTCTTCCTGACGAAGTTCATGATGTCAAGATCAAGATCTTTACTGCCCACAAAACCGGGTTTCAGGGTGACAAAGGCTTTTACAACTTCCATATTCACAAAATCCGGTTTAGCCACGACTGCGGATTCTGCAACAGCAGGATGTTCTAACAGAGCCGATTCCACTTCAAAAGGACTGACCAGGTGACCGCCGGTATTGATCACATCATCGTCTCGGCCCACAAACCAGAAATAACCTTCATTGTCGATACTGGAACGGTCGCCGGGAAGATACCAGCCATTCTTGAATTTGTTCTTATAGGTCTCTTCATTGTTCCAATACATACGCATCATAGAAGGCCAGCCGGGTTTTAGTGCAATGAGGCCAATTTTTCCGCTTTCACCAAAGGGTTCATAAGTATCTGCATTCACAACGGTAGCGGTGATGCCAGGGAAAGGCTTACCCATAGAACCGGGTTTGATTTTCATACCTGGATAATTGGAGATCACGATCGATCCGGTTTCAGTCTGCCAATAGGTATCAAGAAATGGCTTACCGAACACTTTTTCCGACCAGATCACGGCTTCAGAATTCAAAGGCTCACCTACACTTGCCAGGTGGCGAAGACAGGTAAGATCGAAATTCTTGATTATCTCATCCCCAGCTTTCATCAGGGAGCGGATCGCTGTAGGAGCTGAATACCACATGGTAATACGGTGCTTTTCGATAAACCGGTACCAATTCTCGGCAGAGAATCCGGCGTCAGTCACGCATTGTGTTACCCCATTGCTGAAGGCCCCGATGATACCATAAGAGGTTCCGGTAACCCAACCAGGGTCAGCGGTGCACCAGTAAATATCATCATCCCGAAGGTCAAGCACCCATTTTGATGTCAGGTACTGCGATATCAGGGAATAATGCACATGTTTAACCCCTTTTGGCTGACCTGTAGTTCCCGAGGTGTAGTGAAGTACAGAAGGAGTTTCAGCATAAGTAGGATAAATGTCAAATCTTTCCACTTTTGGCAGTTCCTCAAGATTTAATGCCACTTCCCTCTGCTGCAAAGGCTTGGAAGGATCCTGGTCAACTATGATCAGGTATTCAACCCATGGCATCTTTTCAAGGATCTTACGCACCTTGGGTGCATGTTTTTTCTGCGTGATGACAGCACGGGTCTGGGCATTTTCCAGCCTGATAAAGAGGGATTCATCACCAAAAGCCGAAAACAAAGGCTGAGCGATAGCGCCGGTTTTCAGGATGCCAAGAAAACCCAGATACAATTCAGGAATTTTATCCATGAACAGACAAACACGGTCTCCCGGAATAATCCCAAGGTCTCTCAGGAATTGACCGATTGTGTTGGAGGCAAGGCGGATGTCGTTGTAAGTGTATCGCTTTTCAGCGCCTCCAAGCCCATCCCAGATAAGTCCCAGCTTATTTGCTTTTCCCATCTGGCAGATACGGTCGGAACAATACCAGCCAATATTGATAACATCTCCGGGCTTATAACCCAGTTCCTGCTCGGCAATGTTCCAACTGAAGTTTTTTACTCTTTCATCGTAAGATCCGATGTGTGACATAGTGAAACTTTTTGTTTAGTTAATACTGTGAGGATTTAGTTGTATTTGTTGTAGTTGTGTTTCAAATCTCTTATCATTATTGGCTTGGAGAAGAAAGAATTATTTGTCATTTGCCTCTGCGATCACTATTGCCGTAGCGATCTCTTTTAGATGCGATAAAGATACATGAATTTTTGAAATCCCTTCAAGCCTGCAAAGTTCCTCTGCTTTCCCGTAAAGCCGGATCAAGGGTTTTCCAAATTCATCATGGTAAACCTCGATATCTGCAAACCTGATCCCGAATCTCCACCCGGTACCGACGGCCTTCATAAATGCTTCTTTGGCGGAAAACCGGGCAGCATAATTTTCATATTTATATTTTTTTGTCTCGCAATAGGCAATTTCACCTGCAGTGAAAATCTTCTCCCGGAAGCCAATATCTCTTTGCATTATCTTCCCGATGCGTGCGACTTCTATGATGTCTGTCCCGATTCCATAGATCATGGTAAATGGTCTTTTAAATTGCGCCGAGTTGTTTTCCGACTTTTATAAATTTCTCGATAGCGAATTCTATCTGTTCAGTCGAGTGCGCGGCACTAATTTGTACCCTGATCCTTGATTTTCCTTTGGGGACGACAGGATAATAAAATCCGATCACATAGATGCCTTCATCGAGCAGTGCATTGGCAAAATTTTGCGAGAGCAGGGCGTCATTGGGGAGATGTCCAAAAAGAACAGGTACAATAGGATGAATACCGGGAACAATCCTGAAACCAGCTGCTTCCATTCCTTTGCGAAAAAGCGAAGTGTTTTCAAAAAGCTTCTCCCTGAGCGTGGAAGTCTCAGAGAGCAGGTTCAACACTTCAAGTGTGGCGCCGGCAATGGAAGGCGCCAATGTATTTGAGAACAGGTATGGCCTTGAACGCTGGCGGAGGATCTCCACGATTTCTTTCCTTCCCGAGATGCAACCTCCGGATGCACCACCCAGGGCTTTTCCGAAAGTAGTGGATATAATATCCACCCTGCCTTGTGCATTGCAATATTCAATGGTACCTCTCCCGGTTTTTCCAATAAATCCTGTTGCATGAGAATCATCAACCATGACCAGGGCATTATATTTTTCGGCCAGGTCACAGATCTTGTCAATCTGGGCGATGATCCCATCCATAGAAAAAACACCGTCTGTAACGATAAGCTTGAAACGCGCTTCACAGGCATCCTGAAGTACCTCTTCAAGGTCTTCCATATCGTTGTTCTTGTAACGGAAACGCTGAGCCTTGGACAACCTTACTCCATCTATGATAGAAGCATGATTCAACTCATCGGAAATTATGGCATCCTGTTCGCTGAATAATGGCTCGAAAACGCCTCCATTGGCATCGAATGCAGAAGAATAGAGGATGGTATCTTCTGTCCCGAGAAATTCACTCAGTTTTGCTTCAAGGTCTTTGTGGATCTTTTGGGTTCCACAAATGAATCTTACCGATGACATCCCAAAACCATAGCGGAAAAAGGTCATATTAGCACCTGCCATGGTTCTTGGATCATTGCTAAGGCCGAGATAATTATTGGCGCAAAAATTCAACACCTTCTGACCTTTATCCGTTCTGATCTCAACACCCTGGGGTGTTGTCAATATACGCTCATTCTTGTAAAGTCCTTCGGAGATGATGTTATCGAGTTGTTTTTGAAGGTGATCTCTGAATTTGCCGTACATATAACAGATAAAGTGGTTTGTTAATCGGGTGACAAAGGTAAAGAATTACACTTAATCATTTTTTGATTGATTAACAAAAAAGGTCGTAACAAGTGAAGCATAACAATTGATTTGTAAGTTGTGATTGATTAAGGTGAAGGTAATATTCCTAAGAAGGGTCGAAAATTATATGTATTTTTGAAGCAACTTAAATCAGGGGAAAATGAAAAAAGCTTTTATATTGGTCACGTTACTTGCAGGGGTGTTGATGATCAACTTCATATTTTCTTCGTGCAAAAAAAAGGAAAGTCAATACCCCAATTTTCCTCAATTGATAGGAAACTGGCCGGGGACAACATCACAGGGAACAACAATTTATCTGGGCGTTACAAACCTGAATGGAAATCTCTATATTAACCAGTATGATTTGTGGATTATGACTGCAAACGGATCTCAGGAATACCGGGCAGGAAGCTCTGCTGGTCTTGCTTCCATACCAGGCACGCAATTCAAGATCCATATTGGTACCGGTGCTGAAGGGGAATCTTATATCGACGGGACTTTCGATGTTCCTGACACTACCCTTTATGGGAATTTTGCCGTTTATCCGCCGGGAAATACAACTGATCTTATCACAGGTACATATACCTGCGTAAAAGGTAACTAAGTTTCTGTTGCAAGATCCCTTTTTGTGAAAAGATTACTATTATTTTCCTGCAAATCAGGACAAACATGAAACAATTAATCTAAAATTATTAATCTTTCAGATATGGAAAATTTCATTTATTGCAATCCTACTACCCTTCATTTTGGAAAGAATTCACTTTACGAGCTTAACAATGTGCTTCAGCAATATGGGAAGAAAGTCATGCTGGTTTACGGTAAAGGATCAATCAAAAAAACCGGGCTTTACGACAGGGTGACAGGTTACCTGAAGGAAATGCATGCAGAAGTTTTTGAATATGGTGGAATCCGGTCAAACCCGGTGATAGAAGATGTGGATGCTGCAGCAGCAATCGGCCGGGAACACCAGGTCAATGTCATCCTGGCTGTTGGAGGTGGAAGCGTGATCGATACGGCGAAGTTTATTTCCATTACGATCCCTGTTATGCACCCTGCATGGGATTTCATCACGAGGAAGGCAAAGCCTGTTAAAGCTGTACCTCTGGTATGTATTCTCACCCTTGCTGCTACAGGGACAGAAATGAATCCTACTGCAGTGATCTCAAACCATGCTGCTAAATTCAAAGACGGATACGGATCCCCTTTGATGTATCCTGCCCATTCTTTTCTCGACCCGCAATTGACAGACTCAGTTCCCCGTAATTACACGGCATATGGAATTGCCGATCTTATCGCACATTGTTTTGAGGCTTGGTTTGGTCCCGGTGAGGCTACTCTGACCGACCGGTTTATTATTTCGATCGTGCAGGAAGCAATAAAATATGGTCCTTCTTTGCTGAAGGATCTGCACAATTACGAACTCCGTGAAAAAATTATGTTTGCAGCCACCATGGCGTTGAACGGACTTACCCTTATGGGTAAAAAATCAGGAGACTGGGGTGTCCACGGCATCAGTCACATTCTTTCCCTCCTCTATGATATTCCGCATGGAGCTTCGCTTTCAATTGTTTACCCTGCCTGGTTGAAGCATATCGAGAAAAAACAGCCTGACCGGGTTGGATTACTTGGTTCAGGCATTTTTACAGAATCGCTCACTTCTTATGAAAGTATCTGGAGGATCGAAGAGTTGTTCCGTTCCTTGGAATGCCCGGTTCGGCTATCAGAAACAGGAATTGCGGTCAGTAAGCAGAAGATCCTTGAAACTCTGGTGCTGAATAAGGTCAGTGGGGCTAATTATAAACTTAGGGAAGAAGATCTCAGGAAGATCATTGAGTTGTTTTTATAATAAATGTAAAAATCACTACTGACCGACTAAATTTCGCTGCTTCTTTTCACTATGACATTATGTCATAGTGGCACAATAATTTTCTCCATTTTCGATTCATTATTCTTTCAACTAAGATTCGACTTAAATTCGACTAAGATTCGACTAAGATTCGTTCAAGCCAAAATAATTATATACAATCATGTTAATTATCAGCCAATGAATTCTTTACAAGTAATTTTCTTGACCTGACAATTTGTCAACTTATTGCTTAAAATAGTTCATTTTTAACCTGAAGTGGCAATTCGCGGCAATTCGCGGAAAAAAGACAAACATTAAGCAAACTTGCTTTAAGGCAAAATAAATGTTAACCGTTTCGGATTCAATATTTTATATTGATGCCCGCCAACAATGATACTTTGCATCTGGCGGCAATGGTCATAAAAAAATGGAAGGAGAGAAATAACCGGAAATCCTTGATCTTTAAACCTGCATACGCATCATGTTTGTCAGTTATCGTGTCTGGCATTATCAATAATGCGAATGTTATTCTTCTTCTTTTTCCTGTTCTTCATATGCCTTAAGCAGCTTATCCTGAACCTCGCCCGGTACCTGGGTATATTCTCCAAATTTCATGTTGTATGTTGCACGGCCGCTGGTCAGCGAACTCAATGCAGTAGAGTAACGGTTCATTTCGGCAAGAGGCACTTTGGCAAGGATCTTCTGGTAACTTCCCTCACTGTCCATCCCCATGATTATAGCACGGCGGCCCTGCAGGTCGGTCATGACATCACCCATTTTTTCTTCCGGTACAATAACTTCAACATCATAAATGGGTTCGAGGATCTTCGGGCTTGCATTTTTGAAGGCTTCCTTGAATGCATTCCTTCCGGCAAGCCTGAAGGAGATTTCATTAGAATCGACCGGGTGCATTTTACCGTCGTAAATACTGACAACAATATCACGTGCATACGACCCTGTCAGAGGACCTTCTTCCATTTTTTCCATAACCCCTTTCAGGATGGCCGGCATAAAACGTGCATCAATAGCACCACCCACAATACAGTTCTGCATGACCAGTTTTCCTCCCCATTCCAGTTCAATCACATCTTTTCCGCGAATCGGGAATTCATTCTGGTCCTTCATTCCATCCCGGAAAGGTTCAATCATCATATAAACTTCCCCAAACTGTCCTGCACCTCCTGATTGTTTCTTGTGGCGATACATAGATTTAGCAGACCTGGTAATAGTTTCACGGTAAGGGATCTTTGGTGGCAGGAATTCGATTCCAATCTTTTCAATGTTCTCCAGCTGCCATTTTGCAATATTGAGATGAAGCTCTCCCTGTCCCATCAGGATCACCTGTTTAAGTTCTTTTGAATACAATAAGACAAGCGTGGGGTCCATCTTGTTTAATTCGCTAAGCAAGCTGCCCAGTTTTTCATCGTCTCCTTGGTTTTTTGCTTTTACGGCTACCCTGAATTTAGGTTCAGGATAAACCATGGGCTCAATGATGATATCAGAATTCTTGGGAGAATTGAGCGTATTATTGGTATAGGTGTTTTTCAGTTTGATAGTAGCTCCGATATCACCGGAAACAAGCTTTTCAACTTTGTCCCGGTTTTTCCCACTGATGACAAAAAGCTGTGAAAGACGTTCCTTTGAATTGTTCCTGCTGGAATTGATCATGTCAATGGCTTCAGTGATCTCACCGGCATAGACCTTGAAGAATGAAACCTCCCCAAGGTGCTGTTCAATGGATGTTTTAAATACAAAAGCAGAGGCAGGCTCGGCGGGATTGCATTTCAATTCTTTACCTTCTTCGGTCCTGACGGGTGGCATGGCATCGGGAGACGGAACGCTGTCTACGATAAATTCCAGGAGTCTTCCCACACCCATATCTTGTTTCGAGCATACACACATTACCGGGAAGATTGAGCGGTGGATAATGCCTGCACGCAACGCTTTTGCAACTTCTTCTTCAGTTAAAGTTCCCTTGTCAAAAAAGACTTCCATCAGCGATTCGTCCTTTGATGCAAGTTCCTCGATCAGGGCATTGTGCATCTCCTCAGTCTTTGCTTTTTCACTGTCAGGCACATCCAGTATTTCCGGTTTCCCTCCTCCCTGGGGATATTTGTACATCTTTTTTTTCAGGAGATCGATGATGCTGTTGAACCCGCTTCCTGCATTGACAGGATATTGCATCAACGTAATATTTTTACCAAATTGCTGGTGCAACTGGCGTACAGTCTCATCAAAATTGGCATGTTCCTGGTCGAGGTGGTTGACTACGAAAATAACCGGTGTCTGGTTCTTGGTGGTGTATCTCCAGGTTATTTCAGTTCCTACTTCCACGCCATTCTGTGCATTTACGACCATCAGGGCCGTATCAGCAACTTTAAGCGCCGCAACAACTTCCCCAATAAAATCATCGAATCCGGGAGTATCGATGATGTTGATTTTCCTGTTGTCATAAAGTGTGTAAAGAATGGATGCCACGACAGAATTCTGGCGTTCGAGCTCGATCGGACGGTAGTCTGAAACTGTATTCTTATCTTCCACGCTACCCCGGCGGTTTAGCATGCCGCCTTCAAAAAGCATCGCTTCTCCCAAGGTGGTTTTTCCTGACTTAGCACCTCCTATGAGGGCGATGTTTCTGATCTCACTCGTTTGAAATACTTTCATTTTCTAATTGTTTCTTATTTTAATAGGAAGTAGGATTGTCTGAAAAGGGCAGCAAAGGTAAATAATGCCGGTTAATTATCAAAATGTTCAGCTTTCAACCCTTATAAATTCACTTTGCGATCATTCTCCTGATCTCCACCCACTTTTCTGCACCCATTTTCGACCCAATGACCTCTATCACATTACCTGCCAGCAAAGCACCAATTTCCCCGCATTTTACAAGTGATAAATCAAGAGATTGACCATAAAGGAACCCGGAAGCATAAAGATCGCCCGCTCCCGTGGTATCGATAGGTATCACATGAATGACTCCTATTTCGACCATCTCATCCCCGCTTTTGATTAACGACCCTTTCGACCCGGTTTTAACCACGGCAATCACTGTTATCCTGCTGATCTCATCCAGTGCCTCTCTGGGTTCTTTACCGGTAAAGGCTTTGGCCTCTTCTTCATTGGCAAATACAATATCCACATATTTCTCGACAATCTCCCTGAGGAACTCAAGATTGGCTTCAACAACATTATAACTCGCCAGGTCAAGTGAAACAGTCAATCCATTTTCTTTTGCCAGGGAGACTGCAGTCCTGACGAGATCATGATTCTGCACAAGGTATCCTTCTATATGAAGATAATCGTATTTCCTGAAATTAAACCCTGGCAGATGATCAGCCCCCAGTTCGACAGCCGCCCCAAGATAGGTGGCAAAAGTGCGTTCTGAATCAGAGGTAACAAAGGCAATAGCACGGCCGGTCTCTTGCGGGCTATGGATCATATGTGGTTCAACACCGGCATTGATCATATCTTTGACAAATGAACCACCCAGCTCATCCTCCCCTATAACCCCGATGTATCCTGCCGGAACGCCCAGCATGGCCAGGCCATGGATAGTATTGGCGGCTGAACCTCCTGCAGAATAACTTTTCGGATATTTTTCCAACTTATCGAGGATTGCCTGGCTTCTCACTGCGTCAACCAGCTGCATACTCCCTTTGGGAAGGCCAAGCTTGTCAAGAAGCTGATCATCTTCAAGGCGGATCATAATATCTACCAAGGCATTCCCCATTCCAAGTACCTTCTTCATATTTTTCATTTTCTAAAAGGAAGCAAAGGTATTAAAATATTTCAGGGTACCCGGTTGCAGAAAAAAAAGGACAAATGTCTTGACAATAAGGACAAAATACCGTACATTTGTAAAAATTTATAACATGACTGTAAAGGCAAAACCAAAATCTGTTCTTCATGCCTATGAAAAGCACCTGGACGATCGGTTCTGGATGGTAGAAGAAGCAGCAGCAGGTATTCCGGCATCAGCCCTTTTCGACCTGATCAAAATTACCCGCCTGAGTAAAAATTTTATTGCCAATATGCTTAACCTGTCCACAAAGACGCTTGACCGTTACAAGCAAGGCGAAAAAAACCTCAATCCTGCATCCGGCGAATTGATATTAAAACTTTATTCTTTATTTAAAAAAGGAGAGGAAATATTTGGAAATCCGGATGAATTTCAAAAATGGATCGAAAAGCCTGCTTATGGGCTGGGCTATAAAATCCCGAAAAAGTTAATGCAGACCCCTGCAGGTATTGACCTCATCCTGGATGAACTGATCCGGATCGAATATGGTAATCTTGCTTAGCTTATGAATCTGTACCGAATGGTTTTTGCCGAGCATGGGAGCAGCCTCCAGGCGCCCGGCGTCGCCGGAAGATGGAATTCTTTAGGGAAACTGGTTTTGTATGCTTCCGGATCCCGCTCTCTTTCCTGCCTCGAGAACATTGTTCACCGTTCTACAGAAGGCTTACTGAGAAATTTTTTCATTCTTGTCATTGAAGTCCCTGATCCGATTAAGATAGAAACATTATCCATGGAACGCCTGCCCGTTCACTGGCACCTACCATTTAATTACAAGCCCTGTCAAATGATCGGTGATGAATGGATAGCCCGCCAGGAAACATGTTTACTGAAAGTTCCTTCAGCTATCATCCAGGAAGAATTTAATTTTATCATCAATGTGAAACATCAGGATTTTCAGCAAATCAGGATCATAAAAAAAGAAAAATTCCTTTTTGATCCGAGGATATATTCCTGATCATTTCCCATGGACTCATATTTATTTTTGCCCTCCTGTAATAATTTCTTCTTTTTTTCGTATTTATTAAGATTGATTCTAATTTACAAACATGAAAAGTGTCATCATAAATATTCTTTTTTTATTTTCACTGCTTTCGACAGGATGTACCCAAAATACCACTAATAAAATGGAATTCAAAAAACTTACCCCTGAAGAAGAACGGGTAATTATCTACAAGGGAACTGAAGCCCCGTTTACCGGAAAATATGATAATTTCAACGAAAAAGGAGTTTATGTCTGCAAAAGATGCGGTAACCCCTTATTCCGTTCAGAAGATAAATTTGATGCCAAATGCGGCTGGCCCAGCTTTGATGATGAAATACCTGGAGCCATTAAACGTGTTCCTGACCCGGATGGCATGCGGACAGAAATAGAATGTGCCAAATGCGGAGCTCATCTGGGCCATGTTTTCATTGGAGAAGGTTTCACCCCCAAGAACACAAGAAATTGCGTGAATTCAATATCAATGGATTTCATTCCTGCTGTTCAGGTCACCGCTAAACCAGTTGCCAAGACCGATACAGCCATTTTTGCCGGAGGCTGTTTCTGGGGAGTCGAATATTATATGCATAAAATTAAAGGTGTGAAATCGGTTACATCGGGATATACAGGAGGTCACAAGGATCATCCGACTTATGAGGAAGTATGTTCAGGTAAGACAGGTCATTATGAAGCGGTAGAAGTCGTCTTTGATCCTTCTCAGACAAATTATGAAACTGTCGCACGGATGTTCTTTGAGATTCATGATCCTACACAATGGAATCACCAGGGGCCTGACTGGGGAGAGCAATACCGTTCGGCTGTTTTCTACAGGAACGAAGATCAGAAACAGATCGCCGAAAAACTAATAAATCTTCTAAAGGCAAAAGGATTTAATGTGGTCACGGAAGTGAAGAAAGCATCCACTTTCTGGAAGGCAGAAGACTATCACCAGGATTACTATGAGCATAAGGGCACTCTTCCTTATTGCCATGGTTATGTGAAGAGGTTTTAAAATCGCTGCAGTAAAAAATCAGATCTTGTCAAACTGTTTGATAAGGTCGGGCTCCATGGGCTGGATGCGTTCAAAGTTCTTCCATTTGAAGTCTTTCCGGTGTCCATTGGTGTCCCAGGAATAAACATTGAAAAACATTTTACCAAAAACCAGATCAGAAGAATCATAATATTTTGCAAAAGCCACCTGCTCGCCGGTCTTAATATCATTGCCGATCACGGACAGTTTCATGTGAAGCCTGTAATTTTCTTTGTGTGCCCTGATCAGCGATTCTCTTAGTTTACGGGTAGCAGGTTCATCCAGGTTAATATCATAGTAAAGTATCCGTTCCAAATCGGGAAGGTCCCGTTGGTACTGGAAAGCTCTGACCCTGGAGTTATTTTCGATGGTCCAGGCCTCAAACCTTCCATCTACATCTATTATCGACCGGCCTTTGTTCCCAAGCCTGACAGAGAGCCAGAAATTCTTATTGCGGTGACGGATATAAAGTTTTTTAGTGGAGAAGATGTCATTAGGGCGTTTGATGACATAATAGACCAGGAGACCAGAAAACATTGCTGTAAAAAAAATTGAGATTGCCGACTGGATCATTACGATGGTCCTGCCCAGGCTGGTCACAGGATGGATGTCCCCAAACCCGATGGTATGAAAGGTCACGATGCTGAAATAAATAGCCTGGGCAAAGTCCAGCCTTTCAGGAGCTTGTTTTGCATATGGTGTGAGGGCAATGCTGCCGGTCACGTAGTACCAATAAGCAAAAAACAGGATAAACAAGGCATAACAGCAAAATGCAAAGAAACAGAACCGGAAGATCTCACGGGTCTTAATAGAAAAATTCATGTGCATTTATCCGGAGTTTTGTTCCTTCAAAGGTACAAAACAACATCATTTTTTCTCCGGAGTCGTTGTTAGTTGCTGCACTTTTATTTTATCCTTACCGGTAAGTCCGGAAACCACTTCAATATTGATCCCATCGGATAACCCGGTCTTGATCAATCGTTTCTCAAATTTCTGTGGCGCCGTTTCGACTTCCACGAAAGTGGAATCTCCTTCAAATAAAAGATCACCTTCAGGAATGGCAAGAACTTTATCTTTCTTTTCCAGTACTATATCGGCATTGGCGCTATAGCCCGCCCTGATGAACTGACCTTCTTTCAGGGCGACATCCGCCTTTATCTCGAACTGCACTGCGCCATTCTCCACAACACCTTTGGGAGCAATGTATTTCAATGTGGCCTGGAAGGTATCATTTTCGATGGCCCCGATAGAAAGGAGAAGACCCATTCCGGGTTTGATCTTGCCGACTTCGGTTTCATCCACCTTACCATCGAAGATCATGTCTTTCACATCTGCCACGGTGGCAATGGTAGTACCGGCATTGAATGTATTGGCTTCTATGACACTGCTTCCTACTTTCACCGGAATATCAAGGACCATACCGTCGATGGTGGAGGTAATGAGCGTATTGGTCACTTTGCCTGACTTTTTATTAACTCCTTCACGGATCAGTTCTAGGTTGGCTTCGGCTGCATCAAGTTCCTGACGGGCATTTTTATAAGTGACCTGGATGGGTTGCAATTCCGATTGAGGCACAACCCCTTCATTAAAGAGTTTTTCTTCCCGGTCATAGCTGATCTTCGCATCCTCCAGGGCAATCTTTGCCCTGTCGAGCCGTCCTTCTGCATTGTTCAGGTTTACCAGGTCAGGGATGATCCTTATTTTGGCAATGTTCTGTCCTTTTTTCACATTCTTGCCTGCTTCAACATAAATTTCTTCCACGATCCCCGAGACGACAGGCTTGATCTCGATCTCCTTTCTTGGAATCACAGAGCCCGTTGCAACGGTCTTGCGCGTGATGGAGGTAAAAAATGGCGTATCCGTCTTATAGATGACCGGTTTCTGTTTTGACTTATTGTAAAGATAAACGATAGTAAGGAGAAAAATCCCGATGATAATTACCAATGCTGTGATTTTAATTACTTTCTTCATAGTTTATAGTAAACAGGTCAATTTATTTTGTGATCATAATTCAAAATTCTATTCATACCTGAGCGCATCAATCGGTTTAACAGATATTGCCTTTCTTGCAGGGATAAACCCGGCAAGCGCTCCTGAAACGATAAGGATGCATAATGCTGTAATGGCTACTTTAAAATCGACCCCGGGATGGACAAACATTTCAGTATTGGCACCTGAGGTAGAGAGGAGATAGTTGATAAGCTCAAGCAGTCCCACCCCGATAACAAGTCCGAAATAACCTGCAATAGTTGTCAACACCACCGATTCTGTAATGATTTCGCTGATGATATTCAGAGGTGAGGCGCCCAGAGCCCGCTGTATGCCTATTTCTTTGGTCCTCTCTTTTACCACTACCAGCATTATGTTGCTTACGCCGATGACGCCGGCCAGCAGGGTGCCGGTACCTACTATCCAGACCAGCAAATGGATCCCGAAGAACAGACCTACCATCTGAGCATAGTCTTTCCTCAGGTTATAATGGCCAATTGCATCATCATCCGATGGCGCAACAGAATGTCTCTTTTTCAGTACCTCAATGGCTTTCTTCTCCACGACATCCACAGGGACTTCATCCTTTGCCGTTATGTTGAAAAATCCAACGGTATTGCCATAATTAAATGTCCGTTGCAAGGTTGTAAAAGGCATATGGATACGCTGGTTATCACCTGAAGCAGCTTCCCCGGTGCGTTTCGATTTAAACACCCCGATCACCATGAAATATACACCGTTGATCTGGATGTACTGATTGAGGGGTTTCTCGTTTTTCTCAAAAAGAATATCAACCACGCGCTGGCCGATAACTACTACTTTTCTTTTTTGTTTCAGGTCAAGGTCATTCAGGAATCGTCCCTCAACCATATTGACCGGATCAATTTTATTGAAAACCGGGTAATCGCCGAAAATAGGAAACTGGCCAGCCTTAAGTTTCCTGACCACGTTGCTGGTCCCGTCGTAACCGCCGACATTGGTCCGGGGCGCCAGGTACCTGATCTCTGGTATTGCATCACTCAAAGCCCGGATATCGCTGTTTTCGTAATCAAACCTTCTTCCCCTGGGAAATCCCTTATAAGAGACGGAGGTCTGTTGTGCCCAGATAAAGACGCTGTTGGTAGCCATGTCACCGAAATTCTGGGTGACGCCATTCTGTAACCCATTACCTGATCCCAGCATGATCACCAGCATGAAGATCCCCCAGAATACTCCAAATGCCGTAAGGAAAGTCCGGAGCTTATTCTTCCGGAGTACATAATAAATTTCCTGCCAGCGATCTAAATCAAACATTACTAAATAATTGACAATTGATACTTATCTTATTCATCCCTCAGCGCTTCCACCGGTCTCACTTTAGATGCTTTCATTGCAGGTACCAGACCGGCAATGGCACCTGCCACGATCAGCAGAATGGTTGCACCCATGGCGATAGAAAAATCAGCCTCCGGATTCTTAAAAAAGTCTGATGCAGGCATCTTGCTTGAAACGAGTTGCAGTAAACCAATACCCAACACCAGTCCGATGTATCCTGAGAAACCCGTGATCACAATGGCTTCCTGGAGTATCAACCCGATGATGGAATCAGGTGTGGCACCCAGCGCTTTTCTGACGCCGATCTCCTTTGTCCGTTCTTTTACAACGATCATCATGATGTTGCTTACACCCACCACACCTGCTATAATGGTGCCGATGCCAATAATCCAGATAAACAGACGGATACCTGAAAACAAAGCATTGAACCTTTTTACATCTTCATTCTTATTCCATATCTCCACAGCCCGTTCATCTTTGATGTCATAAGTATGGCGCCGGGAGAGAAGCGATTTGGTATTTTCAACCATGGCGTTAGCCTGTTCAGGAGTGGCTGTGCCGGTAGTAAATGCAATCTGCTGAATGACATTATCGCCATCAAAAATCCGCTGGGCTGTCGAGACCGGGATGTAAATCCTCCTCTGCTCATTGTCATTCCTGCTGAAATCCCTGAAAACACCGACTACTTTGAATAGAACCCCATTTACCGTGATGTATTTGCCCATCGCAATGGTATCGCTGCCCTTGAAAAGTGCAGCTTTGACTTTTTCTCCGATAACAGCAACCTTCCGGAAATCGCGGATATCGATATTATTAACGAAACGTCCCTGGAGCATCTCAACTTCCTTGATATAGCCGTAATCGGGATGACAGGGAGAGATAAAAAACGAACCATATTGATTTTTGTAAGAAGTAAGATTGTTACCGAGGAACAGGCGCGATGAAATATGATCATGACCTTTGATCGAAGTGTTCAATGCATTGTAATCTTCATTAGTGAATTTTATAGTCCGCCCCGTCTTCAGGCCTTTGTACTTCATGCTTGTAATCCCGCTGGTGATCCAAACCCCGTTGGTGGCGCTTCCCTTAAATTGTTCTGCAACGCCATTCTGTAATCCTTTCCCCGAGCCTAACAGCACCACCAGCATGAATATCCCCCAGGCAACGCTGAACCCTGTGAGAAAGGTCCGGAGCTTGTTTTTTTGCACTGTGCTGAAAATTTCCTGCCACTTATCAAGTTCAAACATCCTGTTCCCTGTGTCGTAATTCCTAATTTTTTAAAATCTCCGTGATCATCCCATCGGTGATACGAATGGTCTTCTGCGTGCGCATTGCAATATCATGCTCATGAGTGACGATCACCATGGTGATACCGGTGCGGTTGATATCCTGAAGAATGTCCATCATTTCGAGGGAGGTGACGGAATCGAGCGCACCGGTGGGTTCATCTGCGAGAATGACCTTAGGCTTTGAGATCAGTGCGCGGGCAATGGCAATACGCTGATTCTGTCCTCCCGATAATTCATTTGGAAGATGATGTGCCCATTCTTTCAGTCCCATCCGCTCCAGGTATTCCATGGCAATAAGGTTTCTCTTTTTACGACTCACCTTCTGGTAGTAAAGGGGCAGGGCGACATTCTCCATGGCATTTTTGAAGGAGATCAGGTTAAATGACTGGAAGACGAATCCAAGCAATTTATTCCGCAGGGCAGCAGCTTTCCGTTCATTCAGTTTCCTGATGGGGATGCCGTCAAGCATATATTCTCCGGAATCATAATTATCAAGGATCCCCAGGATGTTGAGCAAAGTAGATTTCCCCGATCCGGAAGCCCCCATCACAGAGACCATTTCCCCTGCATGAATGTCCAGGTCAATCCCTTTCAGCACATGCAGTTTGGAGTGACCTGTGACATATGATTTATGAATATTCTTTATATTGATCATAAAAAAATTAACAGGTTTCATTTGTATTAGACTCTTGTATATGCCAAACGTTACAGCTTACATTAAAATTGCAGGTTTACAAAACCCGGAAATGACTTCATTCCGGATCCCACGGAATGCCGATGAATGTGGGATACAGGGGGTTATTGTCTTACAATGGATGCGACATAAGCATAGATCTCCCGGATCAGTGAATCATAGACAGCATATGAGGTCATTCCAACATGTCTGAGGAAATACCAGGTTCCAGCATAACCTGAGCCGATAAGCTGCAATGCCAGCCCCAAAAGAAATATCCCAAATCCGGTAATGACAAGGAACGCGAAGATATACCCGACTTTCCCAATATCGGATCTTGTCTTCTGATGGTCACCGGCGTCTGTGAAGGTGCGTTTTGTCCACGACAGTTTTGTCTCATCAACAGTCGAGAAGATATGAAATGCAAAGGTGGCTCCGATGAAGCCATCATACCAGGGAAACCAGCCTGGCGGCAGGAAAGGCCTTACAAGTACGGAGATGAGTGTCAATGTGGGAAGATAATAAGGCGCCAGCCCGATGAGAAGGGTCCCGAATTCACCGCCAAAGTTACCTGAGTACTGGACCTGCCCCCCCCGTTTTGAAGTCACAGTAAATTTGTGTATCCTTCTGAAAAAAAACAATGCTACCAGGGCATGAGTGAGTTCATGTTCAAAAGTCGAGATGACATGTATCTTCCTGATCACCATGAAATAAAACGGGATGCCAATAATGAATCCGCAGATCAGCGGAATCCAGAGGTCTTTATTCCCCGCAATTATGATCAACGCGTCCAAGAGGGCAAGGACAGAACCCGGGATAAGAAAAAGAGCGATTAAGCCGAGCAGGAAACGCATGGTAGTCAGTAGTTTGTACTTTGTATTTTGTAATCGGTATTGGGTGTTGGGTTATTGAATTGCAATTTATAATTGGATAAAAGAACTTATAAGCCAGCGAGTTTCAGAAGATAGTTAGTTGATTTTTAGAGTTAAGGCGTTTTTCAAATTTATCCTTTTTAATACAGAATACTTCTGTTTCTTCATAACGGGAAGCGACGACGATATGAACGCCGCTGGCGTGTCTGGTGAACAGGTCATGAACCAGTTTTGGAGAGTTATTATTGGCAGAGAGGTGGGAAAGCACAAGGAGGCTCATAAAGGGAGGCCTGTGTTCAGTGAATAGTTCGAGTGCCTGGTGGTTAGAGAGGTGCCCGTCGTCACCACGGATCCGCCTTTTCAGGTAAATGGGATAATTACCTTCTTCCAGCATTTTTTCATCATAATTTGCTTCGAGAAAAGCCGCATGGCACTTGCTGAGGTTAGTCACCACATGTTCACATGCTACACCGATGTCAGTGAAGATCCCAATGGTCACCCCGTTCCCTTTTACTATGAAACTATGGGGTTCCGATGCATCGTGCCGCTTTGGGAATGCATGAATGGTCAGTCCGCCAATGTGCACAGGGATGTTGGCAGAAAAAGAATTTACGAGTGGAGGTTCAAACCAGAGCCTGCTGTTGTTATGGGTTGCAGTGGTAATATAAACCGGGATCCTGTATTTCCGGGAGATCACCTCTGCACCACGGGTATGATCGGTATGTTCATGGGAGATGAAGATAGCTTTGATCTTTCGCGTGGTCAACCCGAGGCGTTTCATCCTGTGTTCTGTTTCTCTGCAGGAGATACCTGCATCGATCAGCACGGCTTCATGCTTATTGCCAATATAATAGCAATTGCCGTTGCTTCCGGAGGCGAGAGAGGTGATATAGAGGGGCATAGTGATTGCAAAGGAAAGGAAAAATCATAAATCGTTCATTTAAAATTCGCACTATCTTTGAGAAACAATTAATCTGCAATTAAATGAGTACAAAAGTCAGAGCAATAATTACAGGCGCCACCGGGATGGTTGGTGAAGGAGTATTACATGAATGCCTGCTGCACCCAGATGTAGAATCGGTGCTGGTGATCAACCGCAGGCCCTGCGGAGTATCGGACCCCAGGCTTAAGGAGATCATCCATGGCGATTTTTTTGATCTGTCTGCAATCGAATCCCAGCTGACAGGTTATAATGCCTGCTTCTTCTGCCTGGGCGTTTCATCTATCGGGATGAAGGAACCGGAATACACCAAGATCTCATACACCCTCACGATGAATGTGGCACAAACACTGAGCAGACTGAATCCCGGTATGACATTCTGTTACGTATCAGGCGCGGGAACTGACAGTTCAAAAAAGGGAACATTGATGTGGGCCAGGGTCAAGGGAAAGACTGAAAACGACCTTGCCAGACTGCCGTTCAAGGCTACCTATGCATTCAGGCCGGCATTTATATTACCGACAAAAGGACTGAAAAATGCGCTGTCGTTCTACAAATATATCAACTGGCTTTACCCGATTATCCATCCATTGTTCCCCAATTCCTTTGGCACCCTGAGAGAAGTAGGACAGGCCATGATCAATTGTGTGTTGTTTACTCCGGATAGAAAAATACTTTACACAAGAGATATAGCAGAGTTGGCGAGTTATAAATCTTGAAGAATCGGACATTCGATCAACGATCTTTGAGATCAGATCGAAACTTATCATTTTTATTTTTGATGTCTTGTGATTTTTGATGCATTTATGTGTACCTTTAGCAAATGCAGATAATAAAATGATCTTTTATAAGTTTTGGTAGCAATAGAATTTCACAACAGATTGATACAACAGCCATATAATGAAAAAAGACGTATTGGAAAACAGGATGAACCTGGCCAACCACCAGCTTAAAATTCCACATGCTAAATTATTAACCGGTTCTATTCAGAATAAATATCCTGTTATCCTTGACGGGGGAAAAACGATCCTCTTCATCTCCGATAAGAGTAAAGAAGAGGAGACCATCAGACGTTACGAACTGCGGAGAAAGAGGTAAACTGTTTTTTCATCATGATTTTTTTCCTGCAATCCGGTTCTCCGGTCATCTTATCCATAAAAGTACGGAAATGATAACGGTTTTAAAGAACCGGCTAAGTATATTTACCGGTATGACCGATAAATTCTACGAAAATTTGTCAATCTTTTTGAATCTTGCGGGCATTTATAATAATTCCTTTAATTTTGGCGCACCAAAAAACCAAATAACTTCTATATGAAAAAAAATGCTTCCTGGCTGATGATCGCATTTAGCGTTATAATGCTTTTATCCATTAATTCCTGCAATAACAACAATAAAACGATGAATGCTACAAACAAGATCCCTGCTTTTGACATTTCAGGCATTGACCGGACTGTAAAGCCCTGCGATGATTTTGACCAGTTTGCCAACGGCAACTGGAAAAAACAAAACCCGATCCCATCGACAGAAGGTGCATGGGGCGCTTTTAATATCCTTGATAAAGAGACCCGCGAGGTAAAGATCAAGGGAATTGTCAAAGATCTCCTTAACCAGAAAGATCTTAAGAAAGGTAGTGATGCACAGCTCATCACCGGTTACTACCGCTCTTACATGGATACCGTTACCATTGAAAAACAGGGCATTTCACCCATCCTGCCGATGATCGATAAGATCAACGCCACCAAGGATCTGCATGAAATTATTGCATTGAGTGGGGATCTTGCCAGAAATGCTGTCTTTGGCCCATTTATGGTATTTGTCAACGCCGATGACCGGAACAGCAAGATGAATGCTGTTTTCATGGGACAAAGCGGGTTATCGCTGGGTGACCGCAATTATTATGATAACCAGGATTCAGCAATGGTGAGGATCAGGGAGGAATTTGTAAAGCATGTTGATAAGATGTTTGAAATGGCCGGATGGAAAGATGCCGATCCGGGAAAGACCATTCTTGGATACGAGACAAAAATGGCCCTCCTTCAACTGAAGAATTTTGAACTACGCGATCCGGTCAAGATATATAATAAGATCTCATTCAGTGAGCTTAAGAAACTGGCGCCGGCCATCAACTGGGACGGCTATTATCAGAACTACGGACTGAAGACCGACACCCTGATTGTCTGGAATAAGGATTACCTGAAGAATCTCAACACACTGGAAAAACAGACTCCCCTGGAAGCGCTGAAGACTTATTACAAGTGGCATGTACTCATGACTTTTGCCGGGGGGTTGCCCGACAAGTTCAGCAAGGAATCATTTCATTTTTTCAATACCATCATGTATGGTGTAAAAGAGCAGCGTCCGCGTGAAGAACGTGCGATCATGAGTGTAAACATGAGACTTGGCATGCCGCTTGGAAAGATCTTTGCTGCCAGATATTTTCCCGAGTCATCCAAGAAAAAAGTCAATGAAATGATTGAGAATGTGCGGACCGTATTTGGAGAGCGCATTGATAAGCTGACCTGGATGAGTGCGGAAACGAAAGCAAAAGCCAAAAAGAAATTATCGCAGTTTACCTGGAAGATCGGTTATCCCGATAAATGGAAAGATTATTCCAGTATAGATATTCAGGATAACAAGCTGATCCAAAACATGATAAATATTGACCTCTGGTATCATAACGACATGATCGCGAAGGCAGGAAAACCGGTTGACAAATCGGAGTGGGAGATGACCCCGCAAACCATCAATGCTTACAACAATCCAAATAATAATGAAATCGTTTTCCCGGCAGCCATACTTCAGCCCCCATTCTTTAATCCTGATGCCGATGATGCCATCAATTACGGAGGGATCATTGGTGTGATAGGGCATGAGATGACCCATGGCTTTGACGACAACGGAGCACAATATGACGGGGAGGGAAACCTGAAAAACTGGTGGGCTCCTGAAGACCTGAAGAATTTTAATACACTGGGAGAGAAGCTGCAAAAATACTTTGATTCATTTGAAGTCACGAAAGGATTTAAGATCAACGGGAAGCTCACGCTTGGCGAAAACATTGCAGACCTTGGCGGGGTGACAATAGGGTATTATGCCCTTGTGAAGTCGATGGAAGGCAGGAAAGCGCCGGAACCCATTGACGGGTTTACGTGGCAGCAGCGGTTTTTCCTGGGATGGGCACAGGTGTGGCACGAGAATATGACCAATGAAAGCCTGATCAGCCAGGTACAGACCAATGAGCACTCGCCCGCCCGCTGGCGTATCAATGCCACACTGGGGCAGGTGAAAGAGTTTTCGGATGCTTTTGGAAAAGGCAGGATGTCTGTTCCTGATGCAGACAGGGTTGTTATATGGTAGCTGGAAATGAAAAAGGTTTAAGAAGATAACGACTGAAACCTTTTTCATTATTGCTCCCCTTACTGCTCAAAGTTGCACCCAGGTGAATTTTTTTTACGGAGCTTAATTATTCTTTTTTATAAGCCGATATAATAACAATAGAATAATTGCCCCACCTATTGCCAGTAAGAAACTCCCTATATTAAATCCCGTAACTGTGCCAAGTCCGAGCAAGGAACCGATCCACCCACCAAGAAAACCACCCACAATTCCAATTATGATGGTAATAATCAAGCCTCCGGGATCTTTACCCGGCAAGATTAATTTTGCCAGAACACCAGCAATTAATCCCATCAAAATCCAAGACAGAATACCCATAATAACCTCCTTTGTTAAAGGTGTGATTTTTTAAGATGAATTTTTATTAAACTATTTCAAAAGTACGAAAAGAAAAAAGAGTTAAACAAAATAATTTTGAAAAAACGGTCAATTTAACCTGATTTTCCAACATGCCCTTTGTCACTCTGTTTCTCTTTTTCTACGAATAACCAGGGCGATCTTCAAGTCGTTAAAGATCAATGATCGGGAATGTCAGAATTTATAGGTCTGACCGGAATCCTGACGATTGTTTGATCTGAAATGATGTAAGGAGTTGATATTCATAGGGTAGTTCTATTCATCCTTGGTACAGGATGTCAGAATTGTCAGATCATTAAAATGTTAATGCCATCTTAATCCTGCTCCAGTCAATGGAATGTAATAGCTCACTGATACGGTCTTCTGCACCTGTAATGACAATGACTGCATTTTCCACGAAAGGAGTATGTGCAGGATGACTGAAATGGAAACGATACTCATTCTGATCTTTATTCCATGAACCTGAATCCCAATTCCCAAAACCCAGCCAATATGAAGCACCTGGTATCCCGGATGCGGTTAAACTGGAGTTCACCCTGCATGCAAAAGCAGCATCTTTAACATTGACCGTATCACAGTGACCATATCCAGGAATAAAAGGGAGGCTTTGACGGTTTATAAAGACAACAACAGCGATTGAGGAAAGTCGTCTGATCTGTTTCTGCAATCCTTCTGTCACTGAATCATAGATTTTTTTGTTGATTCGTTCATTTACCTGGTCTGTCAGGGGTTTTACGAATTTAAGATACCTGTCTGAATTTTCATTTAACAGGTAGATCCGGTTAAAATCCTGGTCGATGTCTATGGGTACAGAGGAGTCATCTTCGACATAAAGGTCGGGATTATAAAAATCACTGGTCTTATCCCAATCTTTATCTCCAAACTGATCCAGAATGTTTGTGATAGCGGTAATGATCTTTGTTAATACGGCCCTCTCCCCGGGTGAAGGCTGATGGCTCAGTTGTGCAGCAGCCTTAAAATTTAAGGTGATAATCAGGATAATACTTAAAACAAAAAACTTTGTCGACTGCCTGATCATATATTTGTTATTTTGTTACCTGAAATATTCATACAATCATTGTTTCTACAAACCGGGAGTGTCAATAATGGATATTCCCTGCCGGCAGGCATTTGACCAATAAAAACAAGTTTGAGCCCTGTTATTTATACGATAAAGGTATAACATTGTTTTTCTAAAAACAAACCTTTACCTCCCCCTCGAGAGAAAAAATAACTATTTCCCGGGTTCCTTTTCATTTAGCCATCTTGATTCCTATCATGGGTTTTATCGCTTCTTGCTTAATGCTTGCTCTTTCAATCAAATAAAGATACTCGTTTTGTCAAATGTTTACACACTATAAGTCAAATGTCGTGTAAAAATTTAAATTTATAAACTGTTGATAAATAATGTCTTAAAATGCAATTTATCAAATAATGTTTTTACCTTTGTCAAATGTTTGCAAATCCTTCATCAAATGTCTGAGCCAAAATTCACACATTACGATCTGAAATTGGTAGAGCCTTCATTTGGTTCACCGTTAACTGATTTGATCATTGAATTAGATCATCTTAGGAAAAAGCGACTTAGCGGTTCTGCACATCCAATGGTGTTCTTTCAATTGAAACACATTTTCCATACGCTTGAGAGTATCGGCTCTGCCCGTATTGAGGGGAACAATACTACCCTTGCAGATTTTATTGAAACGAAACTGGAAGATCATCAACCTATCTCATCAGGCATTAAAGAGATTCAGAACATCGAAAAGGCAATGGAGTTTATTGAGGATAATGCTAAAGATTATCCTATAAACCGAACATTCATCTCCGAAATGCATAAAATGGTCGTGGATGGCTTATCTCCTGATGAAGAAGGAGATGCCGCAGCGGGAGAATACCGGAGGCACAATATTAAAATCGCCAAATCAGCACATATTCCACCTGACTGGATAAAGGTTGATGATTACATGAAGGAACTGATCGATTTCATTAAGCATGAAGACAGTCCAAAGTACGATCTACTGAAGGTTGCCATAGCTCATCACCGTTTTGTATGGATACATCCATTTGGCAATGGCAATGGAAGAACGGTCCGATTGTTTACTTATGCCATGCTTATCAGGCTTGGATTTAATGTCAGCAAAGGCAGAATTCTTAATCCTACCGCAGTTTTTTGCAGTAATCGAAATATTTATTACCAAAAATTGTCCGAAGCAGATACAGGATCGGATAAGGGCATCTTGATCTGGTGCGATTATGTACTAAAAGGATTGAAGGATGAGATTGAGAAAATAGACAGGCTCCTGGATTATGATTATCTTAAAAAAGAAATCCTCCTACCTGCTATAGCTTTTTCACTTGAGCGAAAATTCATTACTGATATTGAAGCGACTATCTTAAAACGGGCAGTGGAAAAGCCTGTGATACAGGCGTCTGACGTTAAAGACCTTTTCGCAGGTCAGGATAATGCCATCATTTCCCGTCAAATCAAAAAACTTATCGACAAGAAAATGCTGGCTCCCGAAAAGGAAAACGCACGGAAGTATCTTATACGCTTTAATAATTATTATCTGCTCCGAGGAATTATTACCACTCTCGGTGTAAATGGATTCCTACCGATAAAAGACTAATCCCCATTTTTGAATAAGATAAAAATTGAATAGACTGGCTTTATCACATTAACAGAACGAATCCGGCCGGATATGTCCCCGGACAGGAAGGTCAATAGCCACTTCATGAAGAAAAAGCAGTGATCATTCATGGTTCTTATAACTCGAAAATGGATGGTGGTATAAATACTTCCATGGTTTAGAATTTAGCAGTTAGCAGTGAACAGTGAGTGGTGAGGAGTTAACAGTTAACAATGACCAGTCATCACACTTCACTATTTTGGCTTAATATGGAAGACTGAATCCTGAACATAAAGGAGATCAAGGATGGTGTGGAAGAAGGATCTTTCGACAACAGAAGATCCTATGATTCCTGTAATCCTCCTCTGGCGGATGAGGGTCAATACCCCGCCTTTTGAGGCCAAAATAATTCTGCTTATTTTGATACATCTCTGTTTGCGGCGGGGTAGGCTCATTTAATTGGGATAAGTACTTATTGCCTGCATGTATTTTGCTTTGGCTATCTGGTAATTGCATTTTGCTTCTGTAAGATTGTTCAGGGTACCCTGATAAACCGATTGTGCTTCAAGAAGATCGGACATGCTGTTAACGCCTGCATCGTAGTTGTCCTTGGTTACCTTCAGATTTTCCCTTGCCTCTTCCACAGATTTTTCAGCATTTCCTATGGAAAAGTAATTTTGATTCAGCTCATTTTGTGCCTGTGTGGTCTGCAGGGTCAGTAATTCAGACGTTTCGTTAAGCTTGTTATTGGCATTTTCGATCCTTGCCTTGCTCTGTTTAAGTTTATATGACCCACCCCACCAGTCACTTATGGGTATATCCAGGGTGCCAAACGCTATTCCCATTTCGTTGGTTTTATCCATAAGATCGGTATAGACGCCGGCTACCCCGACAGCCACCTGGGGAAGATACTCACCTAGGATCAGCTTCTTCTGCAGTTCCTCTGCTTTTACAGCCTTTTCAAGGATCTTATATTCATTCCTGTTCTTTACTGCCTCATCCGGGTTGACAAAAAGTTTTACAGGATCAATGATAACAGGGATTGTATCAGTCAACACAAGTGTACTGTCGTATGGTACTCCTATATGCTGACAAAGTGCCTTTTTGCTCAGTGCAATGCCATCTGTCAGTTTTAGCCTGTTCACTTCCAGTTCATTTTGTCTCAATTGGACCTTCAGAAGATCAGTCCTTTGAACCACGCCTGCCTTCAGTGCGACAGATACATCATGATTAAGGTTATCCAGTAGTTTACGGTAACTGTCCAACGTTACAAGCTTTTCATTCAACGCCAGGATGTTCCAGTAAAGTTCCTCTGTCCTGACCGATACTTCCGTTTCTGCCATTGACTTCTTCTCGAGACTGATCTCATAACCGGTTTTGGCCAGTTCATTGCCATTGTATAACCTGCCTCCTGTGAATACGGGTTGCAAAGCCATGGCATAACCGAAGTTCGCATAATCGACCAGGTTAAGTGTCATCCCGGGGAAATAGGCAAACTGGGTGGGATTTATCAGATTGGCGGGATTGCCGTCGTATACCGGAAGATTCATTTGAGGGATTGTACTTTTGATCAGGTAATCACTCATTCTGACTACACTAAAGCCGGCAGTTATCTTAGGAAAATACCCGGTGAAAGCATTTCTCTTCATTTCTTCCGATTGCCGAACCTCGCTGGCCGCTGCTTTAATACTATAATTGTTCCGGATTGCCAGGGTTTTGCATGTTTCAAGACTTAATCCTGCCTGTACTTTCCCTTCCAGTGCAAACAGCATCTTAGGTTGGTCAGATGAGTCTGGCTGCGCACAGAGTACTGCCGGATATAACAATAGGATATAAACCAGTTTTTTCATCTTTTTTTATCATTGAGTTTCCAATAGAGAACAGGCAGTATGGTAATTGTCATGAGAAGCAGGCAGAGCCCCCCTGCAAATATCACTATGCCGACGGGAGCCCAGAAAGAACTTCCCTCGATGATCATGGGCACGACACCGACAGATGCTGCGGCCGAAGTTAAAAAAATGGGTATCATCCTTCGCTTGCCTGCATCGTAAGCGGCATCTCTTGCTGCCCAGCCGTCAACTCTAAATCGCTGTTCGGCATGCTGGAACATCAGTATCGCATTCCTGACCGTCAGGCCAAATAAACCAATAATACCCAGGGCGGCAGTGATCCCTACGGTCAGATTTGAGATCCAGAGTCCGAATACCGCACCGAACATAAACAACGTCAGTGTAAACAATGAAATATACGTCAGTCTGAACCTTCCGTAAGTGAAAAGGAAGAAAAAGAAAATGATGACAAATGCTGCGATAATAGCGTAGATAATGGTCCTCAGGTTTTCACTGTCATATTCCGGTTCACCACCGATCTGGTATTTTACTCCGGAGGGAAGTGCCGGTACGATTTCTTTGACAATTACTTCCTGTATAGCCGAGAGCGGTTTTGAATCTGTCACTCCGCGTTTCGTGTCGGCAGTCACCGTTATGGTTCGCACGCCATTACGGCGTACGATGGTATTTTCGCACCACACAGGCCTGACCGTTGCAATCTGGCGCAGAGGTATGCTCAGAGTTGGTATGAAAGTTGAAACGTAAGTCCCTGAAAGGTCTTCCAGGGTTGCCTTGCCATGCCTTTCGCAGGTCTTCAGGACGATCGGAATAATGTCGTTATTCTCGCTCACTGAACCCATCGTGAAACCATCCGTTATCAATGCAATGTTTGCCGAGATAATGGCCCGTGAAGCGCCCACCTGTTGTGAAGCGACCGGGTCAAGGGCTACATCCATCACCGGGAGTGGTTGTCCCCAATCGGTATGGATATTTGTCAGCTCGGGCCGCTTCCGCATTTTCACCATCAGAAGATCTGCAGCCTTTTTCAGTTCTTCCACATCTTCACCATAGAAACGGAATTCAAATGAAGGAAGATGCTGAAAGTCGATCTGCTTGAATTTTATATATGCATTGGGGAAATGGTTGGCATAAAGATTTGCGTACTTATCCAGCACAGCCCCAGTCTCATTGGGTGAACCTGTATTTACAATAAATTGTGCATAGTTATCGGCAGGCATGTGGGGTGCATAAGCAATATGAAACCGGGGCGAGGACATGCCCGTAAACTGGGTGATGGATCTGACCCGTTTATCTTTTGCAAGTATTAATCTCAATGAATCGGCAACTCTTGCCGTCTGCACCAGCGGGGTCCCGTCCGGCAGATTTATCTCAACTGCAAACTGGTCGCGTTCTGCAACAGGATTCATCCTGAATTTGATATGAGGCATAATAATCAGCGCGGCCACTAAGGATAAGACGCCAATTGATACCGTAAGCCATGGATGACGGAAGATCCAGTCAAGCAGTTTTGTATAAACATCGTGGACTTTTTCCGTAAGCCTCTTTTTCCCCGGCTTATCCGTATCCTTTCCTGGAGATTTGATAAGTGCAACCTCGAGAATGGGCACTAAAGTAACAGCCAGAACAAGTGATATCATCAGATTTATAGTAAAAGTAAAGGGGAAATAATGCATGAATTCAACCATCTGGCCGATAAACAGTAATAATAGCGGGTAGAATATCAGGCAGATGCATGTTGTTGCAAGGAACATGGGCATAAAATACTTATGGGCGCTTTCAAGCGCTGCGTCCCAGGGCGTATCCCCGTTTTTAATACAGTGAATATATCCGTCGATAATAACTATTGAATTATCCACAGTCATTCCAAGTACTACTATCAGTGCTGCAAAAGTCACTGTATTCAGGGGTATTCCGAACAGGAACATGATCCCGACCGATATGAAGGTATTTAATGGGATAACAATGGCAGCTACCAGAGCCGAGCGTAAGGGGAAGAGTATGATCACTACCAGAATGACCACTATTATGGCCATAAACAAATCGCGGAGGAATGACAATACAGAGCCATTGACTACATCTGCCTGGTTGGTAATACAGTCCACCGTAACATCCTGTGGCAGGCCGGTCTGTTTAAATCCGGAGATCACATCTTTGACATCTTTGCCGAACTTCACAATGTTGAAGCCCTCTCTCATTTCGATGGAGAGCACCAGGCAGCGATTGCCGTTATAAGTTATGTATTTATTCCCGTCGGGATACTCCCTGTTTACCTTTGCAACGTCCTTTACCCTGATCATATTCCCCTCACCGTCGCTAAATAAGATCTGGTCCCCGACTTCCTTAACGCCTGAATAATTAGGAACCAGGTGAACGGGAACAACGGCCTCGTCGTTCTTGATAGTTCCCCCCGGGGCAATGGATTGGGCAAAGAACCGGGCCGTCAGCATCTTGTCGCTGATCCCATATGAGGATAGTTTGTCACGGTCGACAGAAACCGTTATCTGCTCCTTCTGTTCCCCGTAAAGCCTTATATTGGAAACCGATTCGATACGGCGAAGGCGGTCTGACAGCTCATCGGTGTATTCCTTCAGTTCTTTGTATGAACGTTTTTCCGATCCTATTGCCAGCAACATGGAGGAGACGTCACCAAAATCATCCTGGGCCACGAGTGCCAGGACACCCTGGGGCAAGGTCATTTTCAGCGTGATGAGCCCATGCCTGATCTTCGACCATACCTCATCTTTATTATTCACATTGTCGTTGAGTTCGACCATGGTATAACAGATCCCGTTCTCTGAAGATGTCGTCGTGTGGCTGCGTTTTACTTCGGGATAACCGAACAGGAACTTCTCGAGGGGTTCGGCGAGCTGTTTTTCAACCTCCCCGGAAGTTGCACCCGGATAAACACCTACAATGATCCCCTGCCGTATCGTGTATCCGGGAAATTCCTGTTTGGGCATGATCACAAGTGCGAGTATGCCCAAAGCAACCAACAGGCCTGTAATCAGGAAAATAATGGCGGGATGTCTCATCGCCCACTCAATGATACTATACCTGTGCTTCATTTTACATTGATTTTACCGCCTTCGCTGACTTTCTGGTAGCCCTCAGTTATAATTTGGTCGCCGGCCGAAAGGCCGCTTGTCACCACCACACGGTTCCCTTTTGCCATGCCTGTTGTTATACCTATTCGTTTTGCTGTTCCCCTGTTATCGGCCCAAACGAACTTCTGACCTCCTGACATCGTTTGCACCACATTGATTGGTATGGTAATTTCCCGGGACGCACTACCGGTCCTGATCCTGACTTTGCAAACCATCCCCGGCAGCATTTCCTGCTTTGGGTTAGCGATTGTAATATGTGCAGGATAGGTGTGCGAAACCATAGTTGCCGACACGCTTTTTTCAATCGCGGTTCCATAAAACACTTTGTCCCCAAGTGCCTCGACGGTTATTTCTGACTTGCCATCAGCCGGGATCAGGGATATTTCGTTCTCGGGCACTGAAATGGCTGCCTTTACGGAACTGATATCCAGAACCGTCAGGACTGTTTTTCCGACAATGGCGCTTTCGCCGGTCTCAGCCATTTTTTTGCCGATCACGCCACTCACCGGGGAATACAGTGTGCAATTCTGCAGGTTCTTTTTCGCAATGCTGAATGAGGATTGTGCCTGCTGAAGTTTTGTCTCGATATCCACCATCTGTACCTCTGGCAGGCTTCCCTTGTCATAGATTGATTTGATGCGGTTATAACCATCCTGGGCCTGCTTCAGGGCGGCTTCGGCGGCATCGAGTATTCCCTGTGCCGAGGTAGGATCAAGCCTGGCAAGCAACTGTCCGGCAGATACAACATCACCTTCCGAGACGTGTATTTTTTCAATCGTACCCAGCGTCGGGAAACTGAGTGCCGTGGAAGAGTTCTCTTCAATACTGCCTGTGTAATCAAATGTGCCTGCATCATCTGATCCGGTTACGGGTTCGATTTTAACATTCACGGCAGAATCGTCATCTTTGGGCTGTGGCTCATGCGTGCAGCCATAAAGTACGGCGATTGACAACACAAGTGCTGTCGCGGTTGATCTATAAAAAATGTTTTTCATTATCATTAAGTTGGATTTATCAATTTTCGCGGTGCAAAATTCGCTAATCAGAACACAGTAAAAAGTTCTATTGAACTGAAGTATTATTCTAATAGTCGGAATATATAGCCTTTTATCACCAAGTAATGTGAAATAATTATTATATTTGTCGTATTATTAGTTTTTATTCAATTATGAAAGACAAAGACCTGAACATTTTTTCACTGGAATCATTGGGTAAAATGGATTTAATACCTGAAGAGAGTTTCCAGTCATTTTACCGTGGTTGTTTTTTTGCCCGTGTTGATTCGCTCTTGGACGAAAAAATCAATATTTTGAGAGATCCTTGCAGGATCAACGCATATATCGCTTTACTCTGCACTGAAGGAAGCGTTGAGATCAACTCCAACCTGAAACACTATAAAATCGAAAAGAACACGCTGTTTGTGAGCATGCCCAAGGACATCATTCAACTTTGCGAGTGGAACGGATGCAAATTATATGTTACCTCTTTTAATGATGATTTCTTTCGTACTACAACCAATGACTACAACACTTTGCTATCGTTATTCATCGGGATCCAGCAGCATCCCTGCCTTCAGCTTACACAACAGGAAGCAAGTTGTATTGAAGAAACATTCCTCTCGCTGATGAATGATCTTAAGACATTCGATGGAAAGAATTACTATAACGAAATAACGATGAGTTACATCAATCTTGTCATGTACAAAGCCTGTTCCTTCATCAATCATTACCTGGAGCATCAGCCCGGGGATGAGGAAACGGTAAACAGGCGCAGTGAGGAGTACTTCAATAAATTCATGATGCTCCTCGGCCAGTATTTCAAGAGTGAGCGCACCATTGAGTTTTATGCCTCAAAGCTCTTCATCACCCCCAAGTATATGACCTCTTTGATCAGGAAGACAAGCGGCCAATCTGCCATGGAATGGATAAACGAATATGTGGTAATGGAAGCAAAGCATTTGCTGCGACATTCCGGTATGAGTATCCAGGGTATTTCTGAATACCTGAATTTTTCAAACCAGTCTTTTTTCGCCCAGTATTTTAAAAGGTATACCGGTTGTTCTCCGTCGCAATACAGGTCGCAGCCGATATGATGATACAAGTGCCAGGTGTAAAGTGGAAAAACCGGAAACTCTAATTACCTTATGCCAGTTAAAGGTGACCACCATATCAGGCTGATAATAATTCATTTAAAATGGGCAGTTAACTTTGGGAGGTCAGTTTCCTCCGTAAAAGAGGGGTCATTTAGGACGGAATATCCAATCTGCTTTCAGTTTTCAATGCATCTGATTGAAAACGCATTTGACCTGCTGCTTGGATAAAAAGAAACGCTTGGGTCGAAAGAGTTCATACCATGTGCCCATGCATTGTATGGTCCCAAAGAATTGCTCGACCAGTAAAATCCCGCAAAATTATTAAAGCTGAAAATGCGGTTGTAAAAATTGACACCTGGTATCATGGCATTGAAACCTGAATATCCGGTAGCCTTTAATACGGATCCGGCAAACCCGCTACTGACATAATTGTTGAACAGTAAAGTCCATTCGGTTTCACTCGGCACATGCCAGCCCGGAGGACAGATCCCCTGGGATCCTGAACTATCGTAATAGGCCATCATTTCATCCCATTGGTACAAACCGCCGTAATTGATGCAGTTTACAGGAGAATCATTGTAACAATACTTTTCCGGTATACAGTTGTCAAATTGGTCCTGAGTCGAAACAATGACGGTCCCGTAATTGAGGCTTTCTGCCATCCAGCATTGGGAGCCAATCTGGACTGTCTGATAGGATTTGTTATCACGTACATCTTTCAGGTTTCCTCCACAAGAAAATGTGCCTGGATTGGTCACAGTAATTATGTGGGATGCAGTACTTGTACAACCATAAACATTGGTGTAAGAATAGGTGATGGTATGGGCCCCAGTGCCTGCCGCAGACGGATTAAAGGTTACGTTAGCGGCATTGACGGCTAATCCCGACCAGGTACCTCCCAATGGGATCCCTTCTCTCAGATGGATGAGACCTGCGGTGGGAGTCGTTATTGAATCGGTACATTGGATATATGTGACAACAGGATTTGGATTTACGAGGATGGAGAAAACAGGGGATGAGATTCCGTTCCCGCAACTGTTCACTCCTTCAACCGTCAGGCTTGCAGTTCCTGTAAAAGCTGACGACCAATTAATTGTGATGGAATTCGTATTGCCGCTTATCGTACCAGCTGCAATGGGGATGAGTTTCCAGGAATAACTGGTTGCATTGATAACTGCTCCTACAGAATAGGGGATACCTGTTGACCCCTGGCAAAGAACGTCTGTACCCGTGATAATTCCCGCTGTTCCGGGTAACGGGTTAACGACAACAGGATAATTCGTCGGAGAAGCAGCAGTGCAGCCATAACTGTTCGTGTAGTTGACACTCACCCATTGTGAACCGGTTGAATTCCACTTAACTGTAACTGTATTACTGGAAGTGGTTCCACCGGCAGTAATGGTTCCGCCTGAGGAAATATTCCAAAGGTAATCGGTCATACCGTTTTGTGTCGCATAAACATTTCCGGTACTATTCATGCAAGCTGATGCCGGGCCGATAATTGTCGGGATTGGTGGTGTGGAAGGGGTGACCTGGCCGTTCACATAATAGGTAGCCGTAGGGTTATCAAATAAGGGGCTTCTCTGAGAATCAAAGTAGCGGCAATCCCAACTATAATCATCAATGTTGTCGAAAGAGAGAACAGGGCTCCCTGAGATATAAGTGAAATGAAGATCGGCAATTAACCCCCCTGAATCGATCGTCTGGGCTGAAGTTCCCTGCCATTGAAGCATAAGCTTATGAGTGGTGCCAGACATAAGTGAATCTGTCACCGTAAGTCCTGAAAGAACAGCGTTCGCGTTGCTGAACGAAGCATAGGTCAGCATGGAAGCATTGTAATCGAGGCGTAATGAAAAACCAGTATTATTGGTGAAATTAATTACTGACAATGGTATAGTGATCGAGGTATTGGGACAAGCTGTAACCGAACCGGCTGTGGTCACAGGCGCTACAGGTTCATTTGCCGCATAGGCGAGAATGCAGAGATTGAATGGGTCCGACGTACCGGTCCCGATAGGAGTCCATGTATTCCCATCCGGGCTGATCCAACCCACACCCGACATGATAACTGCTCCTGAAGACCAACCATCCACAACCGCTTCAACCGGGATAGGGGTATTGTAGCCAGGAGTATAGTACTTTGCCCTGATGTAAAAGGAATTGCCAACAGGTATGTTCAGGGGGACAGGAAGATCCCAAGAATAGAAACCGTTCAGGGGTGTCGGTATATTTGTTATGGAGTCGAGGAGACCGGAAAATGTGGTTCCGTTGAAATTACTATACACCGAAAGATCCATAGTTCCGTTGCCGGAAGCGACCCAGGAAGAAACCCTGAGCAACGGATACGTGGAGGTACTGACATATTTTTCCACCGCATAAGCAACAGGGGAGTTAAACCCGGTATCTATACATTCCCCAAGAGGGGCATAATTATACTGGGTGAAGGTTGTACTCATGCTGTGCCTGTCGGGATAATAACTGGCTTCACTATTAACCTGCGAGTCGTTGTAAGAAATATAAAAATACCCGGTATCTCCCCAACTGGTACCCCAGCTATTCTTGATGATCCATGCTCCCTGGCCGCCGGCAGTGGTTATCGTATCATTCCAGCCTACGATGGTCACAGCGTGATTTGCACTATTGGTGCCGTTGTAATAATAGGTGTTGTTTGAACCATCAAAATATGAGCCATCCCAATAAAAAGCCGTATATGTGGCACCAAAAGTCATCAGGGTTTGTTTGATCAGGTTCTCGTCGTTGGGCAGGAAGCGTTCAGCAAATTCGAAAGAGGCCTGAGTATTACCGAGATGCCGGCATGTATCAGGAAAATCTTCATAAGGATCCTGGCTTTCAAGATATGTCCCTGAAAATCTTGTCAGGTACGAAATCGACATCCAGCTATTTCCTCCATCACAGGGGCCAAGATCAAAACCGGCACAATCCTTCAGGTTGTTCTCCGAGAGGTCGTAGTCACTGAATCCCATAACTTTCCAGTGGGATTCCATAGATCCATATGTGCCAAAGGTCCAGCAGGAACCACAATCACCCTGGTTTTTGACGGAAGTAACCAAGCCCAAGAGCCGCATGTCGTAAACCGAAGAAAAGCTGCTCATTAATGGCAGGGGATGAAACTGATCACGTGAAGTGTAAATCCTTTTCAGGGAAGGTACTAAGCCAAGGTAATGACCCTCCCCGTCGGTTTGCTTTATTTTCCCGGCATGCAGATCATTCATGTATCTGATAAAAGCAGGATTTATTGATGATGGTTGGCTGAATGATGAAAAAGAAATACAGAGAAAAAATAAAAAAAGAAGAACTTTTCTCATAATTTCAGGAGTGTTTAACTCTACAAATTTACATAATAATTTATTTCTTATACACACCATAAAAAATTCAGCAGATCCGACCGAAGATCAAACAAATGAAATAGTAATCAGCTCAGGAAGGGATCTAAGGATTCTTGTAAGGTTAACATATTGGTATATAATTTATTAAGAGTGTTTTCTGTTATCTTCACCATAGATTAGCTCTTAACTTAATTTTCAGAATCATAGTCTTCATTGGTAAAACCGGAACCTCTGACCACCTTGTGCCGGTTAAAAACAATCGAACTTCAGAAATCGTTGATCAATATTCGATTATTCAAATCAAAGTAAAATAAATAATTTTTTTCATCTATATTTGTCAAATGAGATCCATTAAGACTATCCTGGCGGTCTTGCTGTGCGGACTGCTGGCAGCCGGCTGCATAAGGGCCGGCGGGGGCAAAGCACATTACCCTTCCTCAAAACCGCTGACCCGCTGGTGGTGGTTTGCGAGGATCATAAAGAAGGAAGACGTTAAATATAACCTCGACTGGGTGAAGAACAACGGCTTCGGAGGTGTCGAGATAGCCTGGGTCTATCCGCTGAACCGGAAACGGTTCTACAGTGAACCTCTCGACACCAACTATCTCCCCCGGCAGGAATGGCAAAGCCCTGAGTGGTCTTCCATCGTTGCTTATGCAAAGCAATATGCCGACAGTCTTGGCCTGAGCTGCGATTTTACCTTCGGCACAGGTTGGCCTTTCGGAGATACAAAGGTAAAAAGAGAAGATGCCACCCAGACCTGGCATGAAAAGAACGACAGCCTGAAATGGACATATGCCGTGGTTTCCTGGGAATACCCTAAAAAAGGTTATATAATCAACCATATGGACCAGAGAGCCTTTGACAGGTATGCGCAACGCATGGCAAGTGCCCTTGCCCCGGCTATGAAGGGGTCTGTTTCGGGACTTTTCTGCGATTCGTGGGAAGTTGAGACCTCAAGGATCTGGACAACGGGTTTCAGCGAAGCCTTCAAAAGATCATATGGGTATGACATCAATCCCTACATGGACAGTATTTATTCCCGGGCAAACTTCGACGAACGGTACGATTACATGAAGCTGGTCTCGGAATACGTGGTGAACAGGTTCTACAGGCCCTTCGCATCAGAATGCCGCAGTCTGGGCTCCTTTTCGCGCGTACAGTGTGCAGGTGCCCCGGTCGATCTTATCTCGGCCTATACTTCGGTGGATGTACCGGAGACTGAAGCAATGCTTTACGAACCGCCCTATTCAAGGATAGTGGCTTCGGCTGCCTGCCTGACGTCAAAAAAGGAGGTTTCCTCCGAAACCTTCACTTGCACATACGGGTTCCCTAGGTATGATGCAGAGAAGAAAAGAATGGATTTCAGGCTCAGGGGGAAGGAGCAGGTAGCCGACCTTAAGCTTGTGGCCGATGCACTCTTCGCCAATGGGGTGAACCAGATCATCTGGCATGGCATGCCCTTCAACCCGGTAGGTATCGACACAATCATGTTCTATGCCTCAGTTCATGTTGGGAGAAAAGGCAACCTGGCAAAGGATATTCCTGCGTTCAACAGCTATATGACGAAGGTCTGCAGATATATGAAACAGGGAGTCACCTTCTCCGATGTCGCGGTTTACCTTCCCGTGGAAGATAGCTGGGAAACCGGATTGATGAAGGAACCCGATACCCAGCAGCCCTGGGCATGGGGGGAGTATGAGATGAGAAGGACTGTGCCTCCTGCTGAACTCAGGGGATACAACCCCATCTGGATCAGCGGAAATTTCCTGAGGAATGCCTCTGTTAAGGATAATAAGCTGGTTTGCGGGGATGAAACTTTTTCAGTCCTGTACATCGATGCCTCGTATATCGACCTCGATGCCCTTAGAACGATCGTAAGATTTGCCAGTAAGGGACTAACAGTCTGTCTCAGGCAGGTTCCGCGACAGCCGGGGAAGAATAAATCACCGGAATTCAGCAAACTTCTTACGGAACTGACAGGAATGAAGAACGTAAGCCGTGAGTTCCCGGGTAAGACCGGCATAAAGCCGCTGGTGAAGGGCGACAGCCTTCCCGATTTCTGGTGCAGGAAGAACGGAGATGAGTATTATTTTTTCATTGCCAACCCGCACTCGATGGACCTGCATCTTCCCTTGAAGTATGGCCAGTCATTCTCTTCGGATACGATCCAAAGGGACCTGACATTTAATGTAAGCGGCCGTGAATTGAAACTCCCGGTTGAATTCCGTCCTTACCAGTCGGTCATCCTGAAGATAGGAAGGAAGGGTGATCCTCAATACCTCGATATCTCATATGATCCTCCCGTTCCCAAGACAGAACCGTTCTGACTCTGCCGAAGACTGGTCTGAGTAAGCGCTTTATCAACAAATTGTTCATACTTCATATTTCGTTGATCGATATTCGATTATTCAGATCGAGATTCAGAATTCCGATCCTACTTCAAAAATCGTTCATCGATATTCGATTGTTCAAATAATGGCCAGGGACGGTCAATCTGATCTGATTTTCCAATCGACATCCGGTTATTTTACTTTTTCTTAATTTCACCGTATATATATCAGAAACAACAAACACATGATGCCGGAAAATCTTCACGAAACCATCGGGTGTATCAGGAACAGGGATTGTACGGCATTCAGAAAACTTGTGACGATCTACCAGCAACCAGCGTACCGGCTCGCATTCAGGATCCTCGGTAACGAAGACGAAGCGAGAGACGCTGTCCAGGAAAGCTTCATCAAGATTTGGCAAAAGATAAGTTCTTTTGACCCCTCAAGAGAATTCATTCCATGGATGTGCCGGATCATCGTGAATACCGCGACAGACCGGTTGCGGACAATTCACCGGCACTCAATGATCCCGATAAGCCTGGTTTCACAAAAACTCGAGGCAATTCTACAGAACGATTCAACGACTTCGGCCGAAAACCATGAACTGGCCATTTTAATCAAAGGACTTGCAGGAATGCTTCCCGAAAAACAGAAGCTTGTTTTCATTCTCAGGGACATTGAAGGCATGACATCGGGAGAGGTAGAGTCGATCACGGAATTGACGGAAACCTCCGTGAAAAGCAACCTTTACCATGCACGGAAGAAAGTGCGGGAGCGACTTTTAAGGATACTGGAAAAAGAAAGGACAATATAATGAATTGCAAAGATGCCATCGAACTCCTTGACAGGATGATATTTGAGAAGGTTCCGACAGATGCCGGCCTCAGACAACATATTGATACCTGCTCCTCATGCAATCAAGCCTACAGAGATGCTTTGAAAGCCCGGGAGGTTATGGAGCTGGTCCGCCGTCTGGAACCGGTACTCAAGGACCCTGATGAGATCACAGATAATATTATGTTCGCTATACAGCATAGCCCGCAGAGAACAGTCTTTGTTCCGCTGTTTCTTTTGCGAATGCTTGCTGCCGCTTCAGTCGCCCTTGTTCTTCTGTTCGGATACGAGCAATATGGTGTGGTTCAAAAAGTCACCGCACTGGAAATAAAGTTCTCTGAAACCAGGGCAGATTTCCGTTATTCAAATCCGCAACGGCTGGCATCGGCCTTTGACATCAACCGTGCAGGGATCTCCTTTTCTGAGATCAAGAGACTCATCTCTGCGGCGAATGGAACAGCACCGCTATCTTATTCCTCTTTTAAAAAACAAATGAATCAAAGAAATGTAAAATGAAAACACGACACTTGGTTTTCGGATTGATCATTTTGATCACATGCTTCAGCGCGTGCAGGGAGATCACTGTCAGGACTACCGTGAACAGTGATGGTAGCTTCACCCGCATTATCATTGTTTCCGGCGATTCGGCGGATGCTTTCAAAAAGGAACTCCCGTATCCTGTTGACGCCTCATGGGCAATGACCTCGAAAAAGGATACTGCAGGTAAGGGAAAGTTCATCGTTACCTATACAAAAAATTTCAACGACTGCCAAAAATTGAAAGTTGAGATTGGACGGGATACAAGTTGGCTCAGGCAACTTAAGCGTTCCATCGATATCAGGAAAAGATTCGGGTTCTTTTATTCCTATATTGAATATAAGGAAATTTACTCCGCAGCAAACCCGTTTACTGCCCTTCCCTGCAAAGCTTATGTGACACCGGAAGATATGCTCTGGCTGACCCGCAAGCATTCCATTCAGAGTCCTTCCGACAGCATCAGGAGGAAGGATGCGGAAGATAAAGTGATGAACTATCTGGTTGAATCGGCCACCGTCGAGGTCGAAAAGATTCTGGCCGGGGGGATCCGTAAACTGAATGACCCGAATCTGAATGTAAACAATGTTGAGGATTTCCACGACAGAATCAAATCTGCCCTTTCGAAATGGAACTTTAAGGATGCAGGGGTGTTTATAGATTCCTTACGGATGTGGAGTGATAACGGCACCGCTGACCGTCTCAAAGAAATTCAGCCACCATTGTTCCAGGAGTTTAACCGGAAAACGAAATTACTCGAAAACCTGTTGACGATGGAGGATTTCCATGTTGAGACAGAGCTGCCCGGGTTGATCACCGCGACTAATTCATCCGTGCTGAGTGGCAACCGGGTCAGCTGGGAGGTCTTCCCGATGGCTTTCCTGTTGGAAAATTATCCAATGGTGGTCGAATCGAGGGTGCTTAATGTGTGGGCATTTATCCTTTCAGGGATGATTTTGCTTGGGCTCGTAAGCCTGCTTATGGTGAAATCCCTGAAAAGGTGATAAAGCGGAACAATGCAGGGACACACCTGATGGTTCAAATAAAAAAATCTTAGATGAGAAGTCCAAAACCTGAAGCGCAAAGTGTAAAATAAACGAGCCGCTGATCACGGCTTTTCTTGCTCCCCTTACTGCTCAAAGTTGCAACTGGATTGCATCCGTCCGTGAAGTTGGAAGTATTCAAAACCGCAAATAATAATTTAAGAATCATCTGCAATTACAAATATTTATAATTGCAGAAAACGGTTTAACTGCAAATATAAATCCCTATTAAATAAAATCCTCGCTTTGAGTTGTCTTGACCAAAGAGCACCTATGACAAAACTCATTTTTTCTGCTTCTATTTTCGGCATTAGTTAAAAAGGCAGCGAATATGTCGATATTTTCGATTTTTTTCGTATATTTAAAGCCTTATTATATAGGGTTAGTGTCTTTGACGGTTTGACTCTTCTCCTTGTGCCCATTCGCTGCCATCATTCTTCCACACAGGCAGTGACCCACTGAAAGTTTGTATTATACGGTGACCCAAACCACTATGGGTTCAAACAAGTTTAAAATCTGATAAGATGAAAAAAGCACTACTCTTTGCAATCCTTGCATTATCCATTAATGCTTTTGCGCAACCCAGCCAGCCGCCATCAAATTCAATGACAAATGTTCTTCATGGGGTGGGACTCGCAGGAAAAACAACATCCGACATCC